>Ga0194126_10006337_pt1 | contig 16902 bp, 16 predicted proteins | sample TA2KigC150mmetaG_FD_148641 | JGI IMG/M metagenome (GOLD analysis project Ga0194126, IMG submission 148641) | Freshwater microbial communities from Lake Tanganyika, Tanzania - TA2015035 Kigoma Deep Cast 150m | ecosystem: Environmental > Aquatic > Freshwater > Lake | place: Tanzania: Lake... | reverse complement strand
CGCGTGCCCCGCCGGACGAAGAGGGCCGCCGCCCCCTTGGGCCCGTAGAATTGGTCAGCGGCCAGGCTCAGGGCGTCCACGCCCAGCGCCTTGACGTCGACCGGGACGCTGCCGGCGGCGGCCACCGCGTCGGTGTGAAAGACGATGTTCCGGGAGCGGCACAGGGCGGCGATCTCGGCGACCGGCTCGATGGTCCCCACTTCGCTGTTGGCCGTCATGACCGAGACCAGCGTCGTCTGCGCGGTCATGGCCTTTTCGACCTCGGCCGGATCGACCCGCCCGGTGCGGTCCACGGGGACGACGGTCGAGGCGAAACCCAGCTTTTCGAGCGCCTTGACCGGGTTCAGGACCGAAGGGTGCTCGACGGCCGAGACGACGATATGGGCCCCCTGGGTCTTGCGGCCGAGGGCCAGGCCCTTGATCGCGAAGTTGTTGGCTTCCGTTCCGTTCGAGGTGAAATAGATCTCGGAGTCGTCGGCCCCGATGAGAGCGGCGACCTTCCCGCGGGCCTCCTCCACGGCGGCCAGGGCGGCCTGGCCTTCGGAATGGAAGCTTCGCGGGTTCCCGAAGGTCCCCGTCAGGAACGGGGTCATCGCCTCCAGGACGGACGGGTGAAGAGGCGTCGCCGCGATGTGGTCGAGATAAACTCTCTTCATGACGCCCCTTCCCGGGCCGGGGGCCTTTCGGCCGCGTCCCGGCCCTGGGGAACGCTCAGACGGATTCGACCGACTTGATCTCGGGGATCTCCTTCTTCAGGATCCGTTCAATGCCCATTTTCAGCGTCAGCTGAGACATGGGGCAACCGCCGCAGGCGCCCTTGAGGCGGACCTTGACGATGCCGTCCTCGCCGACCTCCACGAGCTCCACGTCGCCGCCGTCCGCCTGGAGGGCGGGCCGGACCTTGTTCAATGCCAGTTCCACTCTTTCTTTCATCGATGGCTCCTTTGTTCGCTGTCTGCGCCCGGCCCGGGACCGCCCCGCGGGCTCTCCCGTCCGCTATTTCTTCTTCGCCGGTTTCTTGGACGCGGCCTTGGCGGAGGTCTTCTTCATCGCCTTGTCGCAGCAAAGATAGACGTGCTCTTCGGCGCACCCGCAGGCGTGATCGACGACGATGCGATAGCCGCATACGCGGCAGTCGTAGGCGTCGCCGGCCTTGGTCTTCGCGACCGGTTTGACGTTCTTTTTAACGGCCATGTCAGCCCTCCTTGAGATCGAACTTATTTCATATCATCGCCCCGGGGCCAAGTCAACTCGCCCCCGGGCTCACGATTCCCAGTCGAGGAGACGTTTCTGGCCCTGCAGGGCCCGGATGCCGGTCACGTCCTGGCTGACCTCGAGGCACCCTCGGTACCGCCGCTGCGCGTCCCTCAGGGCGAAGTACCGGATGTGGATGAACTTGCCGCCCATTTCGATCCAGAATTCCGCCTCGTCCCGCCGCCCCGCTTTGAAGGACTCGAGGATGCGGTTGACGGTGTCCAGGCTCTTGGAGGGATGGCAGTTCTGGACCTTCCTCCCGATGACCCCGGGCGATCTCGGAAAGATCCGCTCCCGGGTCGCCGAGTAATAGAGGACCGTGTCGTTCTCGTCGACGAAGGAGACGTCCACGGGCAGATGGACCAGCATCAGGTCGATCTGCTCCGGGGTCAGAGCGCCGGTCGCGAGGCTGACGCCCGCCCCCGAGCCGGCGGAGGCGGCCGGCGACGGCCGGACGTTCCCCTCCGGGCCGCGAGCGCCCTCTCCGCCCGGGGCGATCCAGGCATAGCCGAGCTCGCCCTCTCCTTCCTTGACCCGCGCCCAGTCCTGCTCGTCGAGCATCTCCAGGCTCATCGGGAAGAGGACCTTCTCCTCCTTGCCGACCATGTCGGACATTTCCTGGAGGACCACGCCGCCGGTCTTGAGAACGAGGGCCGTGTCGCCCAGCTCGACCGCCCGCCGGAAGTCCTTGAGGTGGCCGCGGATGTCGTCATGGATGGACCACATGACCTTGGACGGCCCGCTCACGCCCTTCGCTTCGAGCCGCGGGAAAAGCTGGTTCTCTTTCTTGAGATAATGCTTCTCGACCTCGAAGAGGCTCTCGACAATCGGCTTGAGCCCGGCGAGGAGGCCGCTCTTCAAGGAGGGGCCGGACGCGCCCTCGAAGGAAGACAGGGCCTCTCGGGCCCGGGCGATCAGGCCTTCGAGGGCCCGGTTCTCCAGGCCGAGGGTATGGAGCGGATGGCCGGGCGGGGTCCGCGGCGCTTCTTGACGGGCCAGACCGTCCTCGAAGACATGGACATGAACGTCGCAGAGCCTTCGGACCTCGGATTCGGGCAAGCCTTCCTCGATGAGCTCCTGTTCCATGGCCCCGATCTCGCCTCCCGAAACGTCCTTGATGAGCTCGGAGAACCTCTTCCGGAGGCCCCGCGCATCGGCGCCCTTGTGAAGGTCGCGGATGATCGTCTTGAGGATGTCTTTGCGGGCCTGGCGGTCCGGGCCTATCGGGTTCTTGTCGTCTGTCTTCATGGTCTTCACCTCTCAGGATAGAACGGCCCCCTCCGGGCCTTGAAGACCATCATACACCAATTCCGACTAAATTACTAGTGTTTTTTGTCGACTAGACGACGAGGCGCGGCAGGAGAGGGTTGATGCGGGCCAGGATCTCGTAGCTGATCGTCCCGGCCCACGCGGCGAGATCGTCGGCGGTCAGCCGCTCCCGGCCGTCGGTCCCGATGAGCGTGGCCTCGTCCTCGAGCTTGACGCCGGGGATGTCGGTGACGTCGACGACGATGAAATCCATCGCCCCCCTTCCCCGGAGGGGCGCCCTTTTTCCCCGGACGAGGACGTGGGCCACGTTGGACAGGCCCCGGTCGTAGCCGTCGAAGTAGCCCACGGGGATGACGGCCAGGACGGTCGGCCGGGTCGTCTTATACGTGCAGCCGTATCCGATCGAGGACCGGGCCGGGACCTTCTTGACCTGGGCGATGCAGGCCTTCCAGGAAAGGACGGGGACGAGGGACACCGGCCGCTTTTTCATCATCAGGCAGGAGACGTAGGTCTCCTTCGACGGCCAGTGACCGTAGAGACCGATCCCGACCCGGGCCATGTTGAACTCGGGCTCGGGGAACAGGATGGTCGAGGCCGTGCAGGACATGTGCTTCACCGGGATGCGGATCCCGTGCTCGGACAGGGAGCGGCAGGCCGAGCGGTAGGCTTCGAGCTGGAGGCGGGGATAGTCGTGCTTGGTCGTATCCTCGATGTTGGCGAAGTGGGAGGACAGTCCCTCGAGCACGAGGCCGGGGTGCTTGCCGATCTCGCGGGCGAAGGCCGCCGCGTTCCCGGGATCGACGCCCTGCCGCCAGGTCCCCGTTTCGACCTTGAGGTGGAGGCGCACGGTCCGGCCGAGCTTGCGGGACAGGGCCGCCAGTCGCCTGATCGTCTCGCGGTTGTAGACGGTGAGCCGGAGGTCGTGCTCCACGGCCTCCTCCAGCATGGGGACCGGGACGTAGCCGAGGACGAGCACGGGAGCCGAGACGCCCGCCCTCCGCAGCGCCGCCCCCTCCCCGGCCGAGTGGACGCCGAGCCAGTCCACGCCGTTCCGCAGGGCGATGGCCGCCACCTCGACCAGGCCGTGACCGTAGGCGTTGGCCTTGACTACGGCCAGGAATCTCCTCTTCGGCCCGATGAGGCGGCGGAATTCCCTGATGTTGTGAACGAGCGCCGCCCTCCGGACCTCGACGCGGGAGACGAACCCGCCGGGCGGTCCCGATCCCTTCTTCAAGAGCGGTCCTCCCGCATGCGGCCCAGATCGACGAGCCCTTCGAGCCGCTCTTCGAGAAGGATGGTGTCTTCCCGCTCGACGCCCGTCGAGATGACGGCGATCGGGGTCTCGACGAGGTCCTCGATGACGCGGATATAATCCCTGAAGGTCCGCGGAAGCTGTTCATAGCGGCGGGCTTTGCGGACGGAATCGTTCCAGCCCGGGAATGACTTGTACACGGGCGAGACCCGCTCCAGGACCCAGGGCTCGGAGGGGAAATCCCGGAGGACCTCCCCTTTGTACCGGTACCCGATAGCGATCGACACCTCTCCGATCTTCTCCAGGACGTCGGGTTTGGTCAGGGCGATGCGATCCACGCCGTTGACCCGGCAGGCGTAGCGGACGGCCACCGCGTCGAACCAGCCGCACCGGCGCGGGCGCCCCGTGGTCGCGCCGAACTCGTCGCCGCGGGAGGCGATGGTCCGGCCGGTATCGTCTAAAAGCTCGGTCGGGAAGGGCCCCCCGCCGACGCGCGTCGTGTAGGCCTTGGTGATGCCGAGCACGGAGTGGACGGTCTTGGGCCCGACGCCCAGGCCGGTGCAGGCCCCTCCGGCCGTCGAGCTCGACGAGGTGACGAAAGGATAGGTCCCGTGGTCGAGGTCGAGGAGAACGCCCTGGGCGCCCTCGAAAAGCACCCGGTCCCCGGCTTTCATCCGCTCGTAAAGGAGCGCGGAGACGTCCCGCAGGTAAGGGGAGAGCCGTTGGCCCCAATCCGCGTATTCCCGGTAAACGGCTTCGGCGTCCAGGGCCGGAAGCCCGAGCGGGCCGAAGGCCCGGTTCTTGACCTCGACGTTATCGCGGATCTTGTCGCGCAGGACATCGAGGTCCAAGAGGTCCCCCGCGCGGATCCCCCAGCGGGCGGCCTTGTCCTCGTAGGCCGGGCCGATGCCCCGGCAGGTCGTGCCGATCTTCTTCTCGCCGCGGCCCTCTTCGCCGGCCCGTTCGACAAGAGGGTGCCAGGGCATGATCAGGTGAGCGTGGCGGCTGACGGCGAGGCGGGCGGCGTCCAGGCGGACGCCCAGCGACTCGAGATCCTCCACCTCCCGGAAGAACGCCTGAGGGGCGATGACCAGCCCGTTGCCGATGACACAGAGCGTCGCCGGATGGAGGACGCCGGACGGGATGAGGTGGAGGACGACCTTCCGGCCGCCGACATAGACGGTGTGTCCGGCGTTGTGCCCGCCCTGGTAGCGGGCCACGACGTCGAACGCGGGCGTCAGGAGGTCGACGATCTTCCCTTTGCCTTCATCTCCCCACTGGGTGCCGAGAACGAGCAGGTTGGCCATGCTTCTTCCTTTTCCGTGAACGTCGTTCAGAAACTGAGCGCCGCCTGGACCTGAAGGACCCTGTTCTTGGTAATGAAAACCTCCTCCGGCGGGAGGACAAGCTCTTCCTTGTTCCAGGCGTATTCCAGCTTGATAAAGAGGTTGGGGCTCAGGACCCAGCGCAGGCCCAGCGTCCAGCGGCGGCGGTCCTGAGAGATCGCGTCCCCCAGGTATGGATCCTCGACCTTGACCGTCTGGAAGCTGCCCACGGGCTGAAGGCCGCGGAAGCCCATGAGCATCCAGATGGAGGTGCCTTCCGAGCGGCCTTTTTCGAAGGGCTCGGGATTCTCGATGAGGCCCTTCGTGTACTCGCCGTGGACCTCCCATTGCGCCGTCACCCAGGCGAGGTCCACTGCCTCGAGGACGATGTCACGTTGGCCTTCGGCATCGTGCTTGCCGGTGTAATAGGAAACCCCCGCCCGGACATCCGAGCCCAGGGCCAGACCGATCCGGCCGCCCTTGGCCCAGTCCGTGTTGTTGTCCCGGAACTGCTGGCCGGAACCAAGGCCTTCGGTCCCCGACAGCCCGCTTCCAAGGTATCCCGAGTAGGACAGGAAGCCGATGACCCCTTCGACGACCAGGCCCAGGTCGCGCCAGCTCGACGGGTAGATCGACTCGAGGTTGAGAGGCCGGCCGATCAGAGGGGTCTCATGGGGACGGCCGGCGCGGTTGTAGAGGCCGAAAGGCACGAGATACAGGCCGGCTTTGACGGTCACGGTCTGGGACGGCAGGAATCCGATCCAGGCCTGTTCGAGATCGAAAATCGAGACCTCCCTGGCCCGGGCCTCCAGGGTGAACCCGAAGCGCTGACCGATCTGGCCGACAGCCAGGAAACCGGCCAGGAGGTTCTCGACGCTGCCCCCCGGCGGATCGCCTTCGCCCCCTCCCCTGACGTAGTCGAGGGAAACGTAGCCGCCGTAATTGACCTGGCCGCGGACAGGGACCGCCAGCGTCGCGGCCGCCAGGAACAGAACGGGCAGATATTTTTTCATGGTCCTCAGATCCCGTTGAAATCGAAGTTTTCCTCGAACAGGTCGTGCTTGACGGCCGAGACGTCTTTGTTGGCGGCGACGAGGCGGCCGATCTCCGCCGCTCCCTTCTTCGTCCCCATCCAGATCGCCCCGACGATGCGCCCCTCGCGGAGGACGATCTTTTTGTAGAGGCCCTCTTCAGGGGCCTGGCGCGTCAGGACCTCCGAGGTCCGCTCCTCCTGGACGGCAAGCCCGGCCGAGGTCACATAGAGACCGGCGACCTTCAGCGTCGTCGAGGGCACCGTTCCTTTGTAGGGCAGGTCCATGTTCAGCATGCTGTGGGCGGCCGCGCGGGCCTGCTCGAAGGAGGCCGGGATGATCCCGTAAACGCGCCCGCGGTGCTCGGCGACGTCGCCGGCGGCGAAGATCTCGGGACGGCTGGTCCCGAGGCGGTCGTCGACCACGATGCCGCGCTCGACCCGCAGGCCGGCCTCCCGGGCCAATTCGAGGTCGGGAACGACGCCCGCGGCGATGATCACGACCTCGGCCTCGGCCTGGTCGCCTCCCTTGAACCGCAGGCCCAGGATTTGGCCGTCGACGAGGATCTCTTCGGTGACCGTTCCCAGGCGCACGGCGATCCCCGTCCTCTCGATCTGGCCCTTGAGGATCGCGGCTCCCGTCGCGTCGAGCTGGCGCGGCAGGAGGCGGTCGAAAAATTCGACGACTCGGACCTCGGCCCCGCGGGTCCGGAGCGCCCGGGCGATCTCGAGCCCCAGAAGGCCGCCGCCGATCACGGCGACCCTCGTCCGGCCCTCGAGGTAGTCCAGGATGGCCAGAGCGTCGTCCAGGGTCCTGAGGACAAAAACGCCCTTCCGGTCGCCGCCGCGCAGGGGCGGCACGGAAGCCCGGGAGCCGTTGGCCAGGAGCAGAGCGTCGTAGGGGAAGATCCGGCCCGAATCCGTCACGACGGCCTTCTCTTCCGTGAGGACCTTCGAGACCCTGACGCCGAGATGGAGCCCGATCCGCTGACGCTCCGCCCAGTTCCCGGGGAAGGCGAACAACCTCTCGTAGGGCAGGCGCCCGGCCAGGAACTCGATCAGGTTGGGCCGGGGATAATAGGCGTGGCTCTCCTCGCCCAAGACCTCGATGTCCACGCCGCCGTCGAGCTCCCGCAGGGTCTTGGCGGCCAGCGTTCCGGCCAGCCCGTTGCCGACGACGACGGCTCTCAACTCCGCCTCACGCTTCTGACGGAAGGCTCAGGAGACCTTGGAGAAGAACTCCTTGCCGACCCCGCACTGAGGGCAGACCCAGGAGTCCGGAAGGTCCTCGAACCTCGTCCCGGAAGGGATCCCGTTGTCGGGGTCGCCGATCGACGGGTCATAGACATAGCCGCAGGCCGTGCATTCCCATTTTTCCATCGCGTCCTCCTTTCAATTCTCGGGCAAAACGATTTTTTCGTATTCGGCTTCGATCTTGAGCTTATGGGCCCGTTCCTGGCCGGCCAGGAATTCGAAGACGCCTCGTTGAGCGGCGCTCTCCGCCATGCCGGCCAGCTTCGAGTAGAGCTCGACGGCCTTCTTCTCTTTTTGGGCCGCGAAAATGAGGAGTTCCTGCAGGGTCATGTCCCCCGAAAGCGGCTCATCGACCATGAAATCGACGATGCGCAGGTCGGCGGAGAAGCCGGGGGTCAGATCCTTCAGCTGGGCGTCGGTGAGACTTTCGAGAAGCTCGCGGTGGGCCTCCTCGTCTTTCTGGAGGGAGAGCAGGAATTCCTTGAGGCCCGGCGTCACGGCCAGGCCGGCCATCCGGCCGTAGCCCGCGGCCGCCTCTTTTTCCCGCTCGATGGCGAAGGCGACGATATCCGCGACGGATCCGAATGCGTGTTTGGGCATGACGCGCGCGTCCTTTCCTGGCGTTACTGTCCCCGGGGGGATGCTCATTATATAAAATTCCCGCGGGCTGTCAAACCTTGGATGGGGTCCGTCATCAAGCGACGGGAACCCCTTGACGGAGGCCGATGAGCTTTTCCCTGACGCGCGAGTTCCGCTTGACGGGCGTGTCGTTCTTGATGGCGATATAGAGAGCCTTGTAGGACCCGATGACCAGGCTCAGCTTCTTGGCCCTTGTCAGGGCCGTATAGAAGAGGTTGCGCTGGAGCATGATGAAATGCTGGGTCATGAGAGGCATGATCACGGCCTGGTACTCGCTGCCCTGGGCTTTGTGGACGGACACGGCGTAGGCCAGGGTGATGTCGTTGAGCTCGTCCTTTTCGTAGCTCACCGTGCGGCCGTCGAAATCGACGAAGATCCGGAACTTGGCCTTGTCCGCGTGCAGGACGGAGCCGATGTCGCCGTTGAAGACCTCTTTGTCGTAGTCGTTGCGCAGCTGCATGACCTTGTCGCGGGCCCGGAACTCCCGGTTGCCGACGGTCAGGCCCTCGCCCCTCGGGTTCAGGCGCCGCTGGAGCTCATGGTTCAGATTGTCGACGCCCACGACGCCCTTGTACATGGGGCTGATGACCTGGATCTGGGTCGAGAGAGGGCTCAGGCCCAGCTTGGCCGGAACGCTCCAGGAGCAGAGCTTGAGGATGGTCTGGAAGGCCTTCTTGTCGTCGTCCTGACGGATGAAGTAGAAATCCGCGTTCTTGTCCTCGCGCGGAGCGCGGACGAGCGACAGGCCCTGGTTGACGCGGTGGGCGTTGACGACGATCAGGCTCTCCTTCTCCTGCCGGAAGATGTCCTCCAGGCGGACGACGTCGACGGTCCCCGACTCGATGAGGTCGCGCAGCAGGGTCCCCGGCCCGACCGAGGGGAGCTGGTCCTTGTCGCCGACCAGGATGAGCCGCATCCAGGGCGGGACGGCCTTGAGCAGATGGTACATCAGCGGCAGATCGACCATCGAGAATTCGTCGACGACGAGGGCCTCCCCGCGCAAGGGGTTCCGCTCGTTCCTCTTGAAGGAATTCTGCTTGGGATTGAATTCGAGGAGCCGGTGGAGGGTCCTCGCGTCGCGCCCCGTCGTTTCCGAGAGGCGCTTGGCGGCCCGTCCCGTGGGCGCGGCGAGGAGGGCCTCCTTGCCCCACCGCTGGAAGACGTCGACGACGGCCCGGATGATGGTCGTCTTCCCGGTCCCGGGCCCGCCGGTGATGACCAGGATCTTGCGCTCGAAGCTCTCCCGGATGGCTTGTCGCTGAAGGGCGGAGAAGGCCAGCCCGAGGTCCTTTTCCGTCTCCGCCATGGCCTGCCCGAGGTCGATGTCGGGAGGCCCGCAGGGGAACCCGGCCAGCGCGTGGATGGAGCGCACGACCTCCTCCTGGGCCTGGAAATAGAACGGCAGGTAGAGGGCCCGGCCTCCTTCGAATTCCTCGGCGACGACGTTCTTGCCCTGCAGCAGGATATCGAGGGCCCGGTCCGCCTTGTCCCCTTCGACGCCGAGGTCCAGAACGCACTTGGCCCGGACGTCCGCGGCCAGGGAGAAGACGTGCCCCTGCTCGTTGTCCTTTTCGAGAAGGTAGAGGATATAGGCCTTGACCCGCTCGATCGAACCGGGGTCCATCCCCAGCTTGAGAGCGAGCTGGTCGGCGGTCTTGAAGCCGACGCCCCAGATGTCCAGGCTCAGCTGGTAGGGGCTGGTCTTGAGGACGGTGAAGGACCGGTCGCCGTACTGCCGGTAGATCTTGGTGGCCAGGTTGGTCGAGACATCGTGCTCCTGGAGGAACATGATGAGATCGCGGATGTCCTGGTGCTCGGCCCAGGACTTGCGGATCTCCGCGAGCTTGACCCGCCCGACGCCCTCGACCTCGAGGAGCCGTTCGGGTTCGCTGGTCAGGATGTCGACGGTCCCGGCCCCGAAGACCTTGACGATGCGCGTGGCCAGGACCGGACCGATGCCGTGGACCAGGCCCGAGGCCAGGAATTTTTCGACGCCGCGGGCCGAGGAGGGCAGGGTCAGGGCGAAGTGCTCGACCCGGAACTGCTGCCCGAAGCGGGGGCTGAGCTCCCACTGCCCCTTGATCCGCAGAACCTCTCCCGGCGACAGCGGCGGGAAGGCCCCGACGACGGTCATGGCCTGTCCCCCGTCGGGGAGGAAGCGGCACACGGTGTAGCCGTTGTCGGGATTGTAGAAGACGATCTGCTCGACGGTGCCCTCGACGGACTCCTGCCCGGTGATGAGCGCGGCCTTGGCGGCCTTCTTCACGCGGCCCCCGTTCAATCGATGATGCGGAGGATGCGGCCCCAGCGGGCCTTGGGGAGGAAGCTGACGATCTTCTTCATCCGGTCCTGGAAGCCGGTCTTCTGCCAGGCGTCGCGCTCGGCCTGGTAGGAGAAATAGATGACCCAGGGCTTGCCCTTGACGTCGTCCGTGGGCAGGAAGCCCCAATAGCGGCTGTCGGCGCTGTTGTCGCGGTTGTCGCCCATGACGAAGCAGTGGCCGGGCGGGACCGTGACCGGCCCGTAGTTGTCGCGGATGACGTCGTCGTAATGGTAGAAGTCCGCCTTGGCGAAGACCTGGCTGTCGTTGTGGACCTTGTAGACTTCCTCGATCGGCTGATCGTTGATGAGGACCTGCTTGTCCTTGATCTCGACGGTCTCCCCTTCCAGGGCGATGACCCGCTTGACGAAGTCCTTGGTCAGGTCCTTAGGCCACTTGAAGACGACGATCTGTCCCCGTTCGATCGGTCTCCGGGGCAGGATGGTGTCCTCGAGAGGGAGCACGGGCCGGGTGTAGGCCAGCTTGTTGACCAGCAGGAAATCGCCGACGAGGAGGGTCGGCTCCATGGACCCCGTGGGGATCTGGAAGGCCTGGACGACGAAGGTCATGACGAAGAACACGAACACGGCGGTCTCCGTGATGAGCTCGAAATACTCCCGGACGACGCTTTTGTCTCTGGGCTTCTTCTCTTTGTCCATGGTCGCTCCCGCAGTTGGAAATCCCACTATAAAGGAAAACGCCCGGGACATCAAGGCCGTTGCCCCGCTCCTTGACAGGCGGCCGGAATCGGGTTTTACTTATCCCGTGAACATCACGCTGTTCGGCTACCCCCTGACCGGAAAAACGACGCTCTTCAACCTGCTGGCCGGGTCCCGCGTCGAGGCCCGGGCCTGGGAGGAAGGCCGGAGGGAGCCTCACGTCAGGACCCTGCACGTGCCCGACGAGCGCCTCGACCGCATCTCGGCCCTTTATCCCGACAAGAAGAAGATCGCGGCCGCCGTCGACCTCACCGACCTCGTCGGGATATCGTTCGGCGAGGTCAAAGACAGCCTCTTTCTGGGCCACCTGAGGAAAGCCGACGGTCTCGTCCACGTCGTACGGGGATTCCAGGCGGCCGAGATCCCCCACCCCAAGGGCCGCGTCGATCCCGGCGAGGACCTCCGCTTCATGGAGGAAGAGCTCGTCCTGGCCGATCTCGTCCTGACCGCGGGGCGGCTCGAACGGCTGGAAAAGGACCTCAAGAAAATGAAGGACCCCGAGGGCGAGAAGGAAAGGGACCTCCTTCTCCGGCTGCGCCCCCTGCTCGAATCCGGCCGGGGCCTGCGCGACATCGAGCTCCACGCGGCCGAAGAGAAGCTCATCCGGAGCTTCGCCTTCCTCAGCCTCAAGCCGCTCGTCCACCTCGTCAACCTGGACGAAAAGGACACCGCCTTCCTCCTCCGCCCGGGAGAGCGATTTTCGCTCGGGCCCCCCGGCCGGAGGCTCATGGCCTTCTGCGGCAAGATCGAGACGGAGCTGTCCGAGCTCGAGAACGGCGAAGAGAAGGCCCTGTTCATGGCCGATTACGGCATCCCCGAGCTGGTCACGGCCCGCTTTCTCCGGCAGGCCTTCGCGGCTTTCGACCGGATCACCTTCTTCACCGTCGGCAAGGACGAGGTCCGGGCCTGGACGGCGAAGAAGGACACGCCGGCGGCGCGGGCCGCGGGGGCCATCCACACCGACATCGAAAAGGGCTTCATCCGGGCCGAGGTCGTGGCCTCCGGCGACCTCTTTAAATGGGGCTCCCTCCAGCGCGCCAAGGAGGCCGGGGCCATCCGCCTCGAAGGCAAAGACTACATCGTCCAGGACGGGGACGTCATCTATTTCCGTTTCGCCCCATGACCCCGCGATTCCGGACGACCGCCCAAGACCCCGCCTCCGGGGCCAGGACCGGCGTCCTCGAGACCCCCCACGGCCCGGTGGAGACCCCGGCCTTCATGCCCGTGGCCAGCCAGGGGACGGTCAAGGGCCTGACCCACGACCAGGTCGAAGCCCTCGGCGCCGGAATCATCCTCGTCAACTCCTACCACCTTTTCCTTAGGCCGGGGGTCGAGACCGTCGAGGCCATGGGCGGACTGCACTCCTATATCTCCTGGCCCAAGCCGATCCTGACCGACAGCGGCGGCTTCCAGATCTACAGCCTCTCGCCGCTCGTCCGGGTCCAGGAGGAGGGCGTCCGGTTCGCGTCCCACCTCGACGGCACCCGGATCTTCCTCAGCCCCGAGGACGTCGTCGACCTCCAGGTCCGGCTGGGGACGGACATCATGATGTGCCTGGACCATTTCCCTCCCTTTCCTTCCTCGGAGGAGACGGTCAAGGAGTCCGTCCGGCGGACGAGCGCCTGGGCCCGCCGCTCCAAAGCGAGGTTCGACGGTCACGGGACCGGGCAGCATCTCTGGGGGATAAGCCAGGGAGGCATCCTCCCGGACCTCCGGAGGCGCTCGATCGAGGACCTGCTGGAGATGGATTTCTCCGGGTACGCCTACGGAGGGCTGGGCATCGGCGAGCCGCGGACCAGCCTCTTCGAGGTCCTCGAGCTCGGCGACGGCCTGCTGCCCAAGGACCGCCCGCGATACCTCATGGGCATGGGCTACGTCGAGGACGTCCTCGAGGCCGTCTCCCGGGGCGTCGATCTCTTCGACTGCGTCCTGCCGACCCGCAACGCCCGCAACGGGACGCTGTTCACGAGCCGCGGCCGGGTGGCCATCAAGAACCTCAAGTACGCCCGGGACGAAAGGCCCCTGGACGAGGCCTGCTCGTGCTACACCTGCCGGAACTTCTCCCGGGCCTACCTGCGGCACCTCTTCGAGCGCGGCGAGATCAGTTCCTCGGTCCTCAACACCATCCACAACCTCCATTTCTATCTTGACATCTTCCGTAAAATCCGTCAGACTATCGCCTCCAACTCCTTCAGTTCCTTGAAGAAGAGTTTGATCTCGAACGCCTCTGCAAAGGAAGAAACGACATGATGTTCGGAATGATGTCAGCCCTGCCTCCCCAGGCCGACCCGGGGCAGCTCGCGCGGCCCAACATGCTCGGGGCCCTCCTTCCCTTCGTTCTCGTTTTCGTCATCTTCTACCTGCTCATCATCATGCCCCAGCGGAAGAAGCAGAAAAAGCACTCGGAGATGGTCGAGAACCTGAAGCCCGGCGACCAGATCATCACCAGCGCCGGCATCTTCGGGACGGTCATGGGCGTCCAGAAGGACCGCATCGAGGTCAAGATCGCCTCCAACGTCAAGATCGACATCACCAAGAGCGCCGTCGGGGTCATCCTGGGCGCCGGCGAGAAACCAGAGGTCCGATGACCCCAGGAGGGACGGGGTTCCGACGCCTCTCCCCCATCCGGCAATAGAACACGCGAGAGTAGAAGCCACATGAGAAAGAATCTGCAATGGAAGGTCCTTTTCACGCTGGTCGTGATCATCGGTGCGGTGGTCCTGGCCTATCCCCCGGGGACGAAGATCCGCCGGGGCCTCGACCTCAAGGGCGGCATTCATCTCCAGCTTCAAGTCGTCACGGAAGACTCCATCAACATCGAGACGGACCAGGAGATCGCCCGGATGGCGGAGCTCCTCAAGAAGAACAGCATCACCTTCGAGAGGGCGTCCAAGGAGGTCCCCGGAAGATACTCGGTCAGCGGCCTGCTGGCCGACCAGGAGGGCAAGACCCGAGACCTGTTCGACGAATACGCCCGTGACTGGGATCACTCGTTCACCGGGGACCGGGCCGTTCTGACGCTCAAGCCGCTCGTCGCCCAGATCCTGAGCGACCAGGCCGTCGAGCAGGCCAAAGAGACCATCGCCAACCGGATCGACCAGTTCGGCGTCGCCGAGCCCCTGATCCAGAGACAGGGGGCCGACAAGATCGTCGTCGAGCTCCCGGGCGTCGACGACCCGGAGCGCGTCAAGGAGCTCATCAAGGTGACGGCCGTGCTCGAGTGGAAGCTCGTCAAGGCCGGCCCGGCCGCCGATGAGGCCGCTCTCCTGCAGCCCTACGGAGGCCAGGTCCCGGAGGACGCGGAAGTCCTCAAGGGAGACCCGAAGAGGGGCCAATCCGGGTTCTTTCTCGTCAGCCGGGTCAGTGTCGTCACGGGCAAGGACCTGCGCACCGTCCGACGCACGACCGACGAGTGGAACAACGCGGCCGTCTCGTTCTCCCTGAACGCGGAAGGCGGCGCCCGTTTCGAGCAGGTCACCGGGGAGAACATCGGCAAGCAGATCGCCATCATCCTCGACAGCAAGGTCCAGTCGGCGCCCGTTGTCGAGGACCGCATCCTGCGGACTTCGGGAGGGGTCATCCGCGGCCGGTTCACCAACGAAGAGGCTGACGACCTGGTCGTCATCCTCAAGGCCGGGGCCCTGCCGGCCGGGATCAAGTACCTCGAGGAGAGGACCATCGGGGCCGCTCTCGGCGCCGATTCGGTCCGCCAGGGCCTGGTCGCCGGCGTCGTGGCCGTGCTGGCCGTCATGGCCTTCATGGTCTTCTTCTACAGGCTGTCGGGCCTCAACGCCGTGACGGCCCTCGTCCTGAACGTCGTCATCCTCTTCGGGGCCCTGGCCTACTTCAAGGCCGCCCTGACCTTGCCCGGCATCGCCGGCATCATCCTGGCCATCGGCATGTCCGTGGACGCCAACGTCCTGATCTTCGAACGGATCAAGGAGGAGCAGGCCCTCGGCAAAGGGATCTTGAGCTCCATCTCCATGGGCTTCTCCCGGGCCTTCACGGCCATTTTCGACTCCAACCTGACGACCATCATCTCGGCCATCTTCCTTTTCCAGTTCGGCACGGGGCCGATCCGGGGCTTCGCCGTAACGCTGATCATCAGCCTCGTGGCCAACATGTTCACGGCCGTCTTCGTTTCCCATCTCCTGTTTGACCTGACGGTCAAGAAAACCGCCAAGGCGCTGAGTATCTAACATGCAACTCTTCAAAACCCCCAACATTCCGTTCCTGAAATACAAGTACATCGCCCTGGCCCTCACCGTCGCGCTCATCCTGGCGGGGGTCGTCAACATCGCTTTCTTCGGCGGCCTCAAGCTCGGCGTCGATTTCGGCGAGGGGACCCTGCTTCGCGTCATGTTCAAGGACCCGGTCGCCGTCGGCGACATCCGCCAGCTGCTCAGCGACATCGGGCTTGGCAAGAGCACGATCCAGGAAACCGGTGAAAAGGGCCGGGAATTCCAGATCCGGGCCATGCAAGTGGTCGAGCCCGGGGATTCCGATGACGAACTGATCGAAGCCCATCAGGCCCTGGCCGACAAGATCATCAAGGCCCTCCGCGGAGACCAGGGCGCGGCGGAAACCGAACGCGGGCTCCGCGACCTCAATACGATCGACGAGCGGGCTCTCACCGCGCTCCTCGAGTCCTCATTCCCCGGGAGCGGCCCCGAGGCGGCCCAGAGGATCATCTCCTACCGGACGATGAGCGGCATCATCGCCCGTTACCCGGACCTCGCCGACCTGGGGCTCAAGCCGGAGCTCGTGGAGTCCCTCGAGGCCCAGACCTATCTCGGGAGCTTATCCGTCCGCAGCCGAGAGACCGTCGGCCCGCAGGCCGGACGGGACCTTCGCCGCAAGGCCGTCCAGGCGACCGTCTGGGCCCTGCTCGGCATGCTTATCTACATCGCCATCCGCTTCAAGCTCGAGTATGGCGTCGCCGCCGTCTTCACCCTGGCCCAGGACGTCCTGGTCACGATGAGCATCTACTCCTTCACCAGCCGGGAGATCAACCTGCCCATCGTCGCCGGCATCCTGACCATCGTCGGCTTCTCCATCAACGACACCATCGTCATCTTCGACCGCGTCCGGGAGAACATCAAGATACGGCGGCGTGAGCCCCTCGAGCAGGTCATGAACCTCAGCCTCAACCAGACCCTGGGCCGGACGATCATCACCTCCGGCACCCTGCTCCTGACCGTCGGGGCGCTCTATCTCTTCGGCGGCGAGGTCATCAACGACTTTGCCTTCGTCATGCTCGTGGGAACGGTCGAGGGCGTCTATTCGACGATCACCCTGTCGTGTCCCGTCGTGCTATACTGGCAGAAGCTGTTCAAGCCGAAAAATGTGAGAAATAGATAAATTTCCCTTGCCAAAAGGTGTTTTTTATTTTATACTATTTCTTGTGCTATTCTATAATATGGCGAGCATGAGGTAAGCATCATGGCTGACGTCAAGAAGAAAGTCTCAGCACCGGCTGTCCCGACCCTCTTCAAGGACTCGTTCTTCCGGAGCGAGCGGGGCACCGCGCGGAAAGCTTTCGCCCTCCCTATCGCGGTCATCCTCCATGTGGCGCTGATCACCACGGCTGTCGTCATCCCCCTCCTCTCGACGGGCGAGCTGCCGACGGTCGAGGTCTACAGCGCGTTCCTGGCCCCGCCGCCGCCGCCTCCTCCTCCCCCGCCGCCGCCGGCCAAGAGGAAGAGCTCCGCTCCCAGCGCCCGCATCAAGCGCGCCCAGACCACCCAGGCCCAGTTCGACCCCGGGCGCCTCGTGGCCCCGGTCGATATCCCCGTGCAGATCGCTGAAGAAACGCTGTCCGACATCGGTATCGAGGGCGG
>Ga0194126_10006336_pt1 | contig 16906 bp, 21 predicted proteins | sample TA2KigC150mmetaG_FD_148641 | JGI IMG/M metagenome (GOLD analysis project Ga0194126, IMG submission 148641) | Freshwater microbial communities from Lake Tanganyika, Tanzania - TA2015035 Kigoma Deep Cast 150m | ecosystem: Environmental > Aquatic > Freshwater > Lake | place: Tanzania: Lake... | reverse complement strand
TTCCAGGTGATCCGTGCCGCCATCGCCTACCCTCCGCAAAAATGCAGAGGATGGCGGCTTGGGAGACAGATTCACAGATGGGGCCGCTGACCGCTTACCCTTGCTGAGCCGCGAGGTGATAGTGAACCTGATCGGTAATACCACGACGGCCGGAGGACTTCGCATCCAGGCGCAACTTGACGACGGGAACTACCCAGCCGGGATCAAAATATCCGACCAAGAGTTGGCCGAACTCGCTATCGAGCGCGACGAATTTCATGGTGAATGGAACTATCGACTCAAACCACGCGGTCCCCATCAATGAGCCACAATTGTTCAACTTATTTTTGCTAGGCTCCTAAGTAGCGGTTGACGGTTGCGGGGGATAGGCGCTCAACCCCGGATTTCTGGGGATTGTTGGCCAGCTTGTCGCGAGTCTCAGCCAGCAGGGCGGGCGTAATGTCAGCCAGGGCATAAGCCCCTAGTTCAGACTTCCACCAGTTCAACTGTCCGGCTTGCTTCTGTCCATCCCGCTTGGTGGGTAACACATCCCGGACGTAACGGTCCACCAGTTCGCCCAATGTGTGGCGCTTGGCTTCGGTCGTCTTGAAATGGCGGCCTTCACGGATGGCGGCTTCTGTAGCAGCAGCCCATTTTTTCGCATCCGTGAGTCTTGCGAATGATGCGACTTGGGGCGGGTAGCCCTTGAGTCTGACTTGAACCTGAAAGGTTACGCGGCCTTCTGAATCTTCGCGCTTGCGTATGGTTGCCATGATTGCCCCCTTTGGCGATGGCGTGGGGGCTTGGCAGTCGGGCGGGATGGTAAAATCTGAACCGGCCCCGACCATAGCCCCCTATGGTTGCGGGTCACGGCGGGTAGGTCTGCAATACCTTCCCGCCACCTTCATCAAAAGACTACGATAAACCGCAAAAAATGGCAATATCGGATAAGTAATCCGATGGCCTAATCTCTCAATCCATTGCCCCATGTGGGTTTCAGGATTTCAAAGGCGCTCACGTCACACTCGCGTCACACTCAGAAAAAAATCAGCCCCTTTTTTCGCGTTTTGGACTGCCCCGACCACCACCACGGCGAACCGGGCGCGGGCAGTTACGCAGTAACGGAAATGGGCGCTCATCACCCCTTGAGCATGTTCCCGGGCGGGTCTTGCTTTGCTTTCCTGGGGCAGTCACCAGGGCGCTTTATTGTGACGTGTTGTCCGTGAGTGTGACGCCAGTGTGACGCGGGCAAAGAAAAAGCCCTTCGATTTCTCGTAAGGGCTTGATTTATATGGTGGGCCCCCTCGGACTCGAACCGAGGACCAAGGGATTATGAGTCCCCTGCTCTAACCGACTGAGCTAGAGGCCCGAAACTGCGGCGTTATTCTATATCAAGAAAGCTCTTGAGTTGCTCGGATCGGGATGGATGACGCAATTTTCTGAGCGCCTTGGCTTCGATCTGCCGGATTCTCTCTCGGGTCACATCGAACTGTTTGCCCACCTCTTCCAGCGTATGGTCGGTATTCATGTCGATGCCAAAGCGCATCCGCAAAACCTTGGCTTCCCGGGCGGTCAGGCTGGCAAGAATCTGCTGGGTGCTTTCCCGCAGACTGGCCACGGTGGCATGTTCCACCGGTGACATCACGCGGGAATCTTCGATGAAATCACCCAGGTGCGAATCCTCATCGTCCCCGATTGGGGTTTCCATGGAAATGGGTTCCTTGGCTATCTTGAGAACCTTGCGAACCTTGTCTTCCGGCATTTCCATTCTTACCGCCAGCTCGTCGGGCGTCGGTTCGCGTCCCATCTCCTGCAGCATTTGCCGCGAAATGCGGTTGAGCTTGTTGATGGTTTCGATCATGTGCACCGGGATGCGAATGGTTCGGGCCTGGTCGGCAATTGACCGGGTAATCGCCTGACGGATCCACCAGGTGGCGTAGGTGGAAAACTTGTAGCCACGGCGGTATTCAAATTTATCGACAGCCTTCATCAGACCGATATTGCCTTCCTGGATCAGATCCAGGAATTGGAGGCCCCGATTGGTATATTTCTTGGCGATGGAGATGACCAATCGCAGGTTGGCCTCGATCATTTCCTTCTTGGCCGCGCGCGCCTGCAATTCACCAATCGAGACACGGCGGTTAATGTCCTTGATATCCTTGATGGAAATCAGGTTTTCCTTTTCAATCACCGTCAGGCGCGCCTGAGCCTGCCGAATGTCGTTGGCAAAGCCCTCCAGGGCCGTGGCGTACGGTTTGCCGGATTCCAGCCAAGGCGTCAGCCATTCCGGGTTGGTTTCATTGCCCACGAATGAGGCAATGAATTCCGCACGGGGCATTCTCGATTTGGAGACGCACAGATCCTGAATAGAGCGTTCCTCAAGGCGGACCTTGTCGATGGTGTATCGCAGTGTGTCCGTCAGTTCCTTGAAAAAAAGTGGCGTTTTTTTGAACTCCATGAAACTTTCGGCGAGCGCATCGAAAGCCTTTTGGGTCTTTTCATGGTGCGCGCCATACTTGTGATGGGCATTGGTGGCGGTCTTATAGCGCTTGGTGAACGTCGCCAACTTCTCTTTGACGACTTCGGGGTCGGGACCGGTATCGGTTTCTTCAACCGCCGCCTCGGCTTCATCCTCTTCGGCAGCCTGAGCTTCAACCGGCGCTTCCTGAGCATTGGGATCGTAGAAATCGGCAATGAGCTCGGACAGGCGAATTTCTCCCTTTTCGACATTTTCAAACGCCGCCAGGAAATGATTCATGGCGGCAGGGAACCTGACCAACTCGTTGGCTGCCAAGTTGATGCCTTCCTCGATGCGCTTGGCGATCTTCAACTCGCCCTCGCGGGTGAGCAACTCCACCGTGCCCATTTCGCGCATGTACATACGAACAGGATCCGTGGTGCGCCCTAGCTCAGTGTCTACGGTCGATACCAAGGCTGCCGCGACTTCGGCGGCTTCTTCCTCATCATCCTCGGTGACGACCGCGGTTTCGGCGATCATGTCGATATCGGGTCGGTCCTCATGGACCTCGATACCCATATCATTGATCATGCAGATGATTTCTTCCATCTGCTCGGGATCGACGACGTCACCTGGCAGATGATCGTTTACCTCGGAGTAGGTGAGGTAACCTTGCATCTTGCCTTTGGCAATGAGCTCTTTGAGGGACTGCTGCTGTTCAGGATTCATCAATCTACCCGTGTCTGCCTTTAAGTCGGGAACCTACCAGTCTAGCATTATTGTTGCCGAATTTGAATCATTATCGGCAAAGCGATGATCATACGTTGCTCGCCGAGCCATTTGTTGATCAATATCCCGCTCAAGGCCTGCTTGGCGGGATTGCAGGGCGAAACGGCCACCCTCCAATGACAGAACGCACCGTATGACCAGCATGCCGCACTACATACCGAAGTTCGTCGGGGATCGGGCTTCTGCATCAGCCTGACTGAAGCGTAAGCCTTCTCAGTTCCTCAAGCTCATCGGCCGCTAACGGTTGGCTTCTGGCCTTTTCGATCAATATTTCCAGCCGATTCTCCCGCAAGCGGTCTTCGGTGAGATGACGGAGATGGTCGAGAAAGGTTTCAAGCAGGCGTTCCTGCGCGATTTGCGTATTCCAGACCATCAGCTTGCCAATGACCTTGCCCTCGGGCCGGTCGCGGAAGCCTTCCAGCACGCCGGCAGGGGTGGCTCTAGGGTGTTGCTGGAGATAGTCCAGCAGGCTGCGTATCAAGTCGCCCTGCCCTGCGATACGCCCCAAGCGCTCGGCGCTGCGGGAATCAATGTGGTCAACCAGGGCCGGGTTCTGCAAGAGCAAGGCCAGAAAGGTCCGCATGGCCGAGGGTTGCCCCTTGGCACGGCGGCTCGCGGCCGTTGCGGAACCGACGGGACCCGATGCGGGGGTCACCTGATGGTGGGTGAGCTCTCCCAGGCGCTGCTCGATCATTTCCCGAAATACGCCGGCGGGCAATCGCTCGATCAAGGGCTGAGCCTTGCTGAACAACGCGGCGCAGCCTTCGATGGTTCCCAGATTCAGGGAGCTGGCAAGGTGCTCAAAAAAATAATCGGAAAAGGGCTTGGCCCGATTGATGCGATGACAGAACAACTCCACCCCTTCGCTTCTGACCAGAGAGTCCGGGTCCTCACCTTCGGGAAGACCCAGGAACTGCAATTGCCGCCCATCGCGCAGATGCGGGAGGCTGGCCTCAAGGGCTTTCCAGGCGGCATTGCGACCCGCGGTGTCCCCATCGAAACACAATACCAATGTCGAGGTATAGCGGAACAGCAAACCAATTTGCTCGGTGGAGGTGGCCGTTCCCAGGGTTGCCACCGCATTGCCTAAGCCATGTTGAGCCAGGGCAATGACATCCAGGTAGCCTTCCACCACGATGATGGATTCGGGTTTTCGCACCGTCTCCAGCAATTCATACAGGCCGTAGACTTCGCGATGCTTGTGGAAAACCTCGGTTTCAGGGGAATTCAGGTATTTGGGTACACCCTCCCCGAGCACGCGTCCGCCAAAACCCACCACCCTGCCCCGCCGATCGCGGATGGGAAACATGACGCGATCCCTGAACCAGTCATGCGCACCGCCGGTATCCTTGGTCGAAAGGAGTCCAGCGGCCTTGAGCAATTCCCGTGGCCATTCCGGCGGAAGGTTCCTGTACTCGGGCGACGCATAACCCAGGCGAAAGCGATGCGCGGCCTCGCCGCTAAAGCCTCGTTGCCGCAGATAATCCACAGCCCGGAGCGCCATGGGATGAGACTTGAGTTGATTTTGGTAAAAACGGCAGGCTTGTTCCTGTATGTCGTACAGTGCCTGCGTCGAGGTGGCGGTCGTGGGGCGATCGTTCCCCTGCTCCCGTGGAACCGGCAAACCCAGTGAGTCGGCCAGGGTTTCGATGGCCTCGGGAAAACTCAGCCGGTCGTAATCCATCAGAAAACCGATGGCGGTGCCGTGAGCCCCGCACCCGAAGCAGTAGTAGAACTGTTTTTCCCGGTTGACAGAAAAGCTGGGGGTTTTTTCGTTATGAAAGGGGCAGCGGCCCATGAAATTGGCGCCCGACCGTTTGAGCGGTACTCTGGCGCCAATCAGTTCAACCAGATCGGTGCGGGCCAGCAATTCCTGAATGAAGGATTCGGGGATTTTTCCAGCCATACCCGCCCTGCTTGTTAACGATCAAACCAATCGGGGCGGTAGGTCTCAATGAACCATCAACCCAACCCCCTGTGAGCTTGATTGAACCGATGCGCCGCACCCGGGGAGTGCAAAAAATCGCCCACCTGAAATTTCAATCGAAACCCGTCATGCACCCAGCAGGCTTTTGACGCGTCCGCTAACGGCGGCCATATCCGCCCGGCCTTGCATGGGGCCTTTCAGTTCCGCCATCACTTTGCCCATACCACTGATGCCGCTGGCTCCCGTGGCGGCAATGGCGGCAAGGATCAACGCGTCGATTTCCGCCTCGGTCAGCGCCTGCGGCAGATAATCCTGAATGACATCGATTTCGGCTTTTTCAATTCCCGACAAATCCATCCGAGCGGCGGACTCGTACTGAGCGATGGACTCCCGCCTCTGTTTGACCATTCGATCCAGCACGGCCAGGATCTCGGCATCGCCAAGCTCGATCCGCTCATCAACCTCGCGCTGCTTGATAGCCGCCATGATGAGCCGGATGACACCCAGCCGTTCTTTCCGACTGCCCTTCATGGCAGTCTTCATATCGGCCTGGAGACGGCTCTTGAGTTCGCTCATCGGGTGTTAGCGCTCGGTCTGGGGACGACCCTTGCGCAGATTCTGCAGGGCAAAACGCTCGCGGGAAAGCTTCTTGAGATGCCGCTTGACTGCCGCTGCCGCCTTGCGCTTGCGCTCCTCGGTGGGCTTTTCATAGAACTCGCGGCGACGAACCTCGGACAGGGTTCCGGCCTTTTCACAGGCCCGCTTGAAACGGCGGATGGCGATTTCAAAAGGTTCGTTTTCTCTAATTTTGATCGAAGGCATGTAGCTTTCCGGAATTTTTGTGGTATTTCAATACGTTGAAGAGCCGGGTTATGCCCGGGCCGGATAAAAGCCGATAATTATACCTTCTCGTAAGAAGAAGGCAAAAACCGTGATTGTTTTGGGTATAGAAACATCCTGCGACGAAACCGGTGTCGCGCTTTACGACTCCAGTCATGGTCTGTTGGGTCACCGTTTATTTAGTCAGGTCGAAACTCACGCGGCTTATGGGGGAGTGGTTCCGGAACTGGCCTCCCGCGATCACGTGCGCAAACTGGTCCCCTTGATTCGGGAAGTCTGCCAAATGACCGATCTGCGCCTGTCGGACCTTGAAGGCATTGCCTACACCAGCGGACCGGGACTCATCGGCGCCCTGATGGCGGGCGCCTCCGTGGCGCGAAGTCTCGCCTGGAGTCTGGACATTCCGTCGGTTGGGGTACATCACATGGAAGGCCATCTGCTCGCCCCTCTGCTGGAACCCGACCCGCCCGACTTCCCCTTTCTCGCCTTGCTGGTGTCGGGGGGCCATACCCAGTTGGTCAAGGTGGACGGCATTGGCCGCTACGCAATCCTGGGCGAATCCATCGATGACGCCGCCGGCGAAGCCTTCGACAAAACCGCGAAGATGCTGGGCCTGGGCTATCCCGGCGGACCACAAATCGCCAAGCTGGCCGATGCAGGGGATGCCAGTCGCTTCAAGTTCCCGCGGCCGATGACAGACCGACCGGGCCTGGATTTCAGTTTCAGTGGACTGAAAACGCATACCCTGGTCACCTTGCAATCGACCCCTGGCAATTCCCGCGACTGTGCGGATGTCGCCGCCGGATTTCAGCGGGCCGTCGTGGACACACTGGTCATCAAGACGCGCCGGGCCCTGCAACAAACCGGACTGTGCAGGCTGGTCGTCGCCGGGGGCGTCAGCGCGAACCGGCTGATGCGAGAGGAACTGGAAGAGATTACCAAGCGAATGGAGTGTAGAGCCTATTTCCCGCGACTGGAGTTCTGCGGGGATAATGGCGCCATGATTGCCTATGCGGGCTGTCAACGTCTACTAGCCGGTCAACGCGAACCCCTGGCCATCGGCGCCCGGCCGCGCTGGCCATTGCACGAGTTGACAACCCCCGGCTGAATCCTCACTTTTTCTCGCCGATACGGCTTTCCTCACCCCGCAGCAAACGCTCGATGTTGCCGCGATGGCGGGAAATGAGCAGGAAAGTCATGGCCAAGGCGGCCGCCGTCAAGACTGGCGAGCGCACCAGAAACCAGACATAAACCGGGGCCAACGCGGCGGCAGTCAGCGCCGCCAATGAGGAAATACGAAATAGCCAGGCCATCAACAGCCACGTCGCCAGCACGCCCAAACCCACCCAGCCGGAAAGGCCTGTCAACACACCCAAGGCGGTGGCCACCCCCTTGCCGCCCTTGAAACCAAAGAAAACGGGGTAAAGATGACCGAGAAAAGCCGCCAACCCCACGGCGGCAAGCATGTCCGGGGTGACTCCCAGGTATTGCGCAATCACCACGGGAATCAGGCCTTTCAGGGCATCGCCAACCAGAGTAATCACGGCAGCCTTCTTTCCGCCAAGACGCAAGACATTGGTGGCTCCGGGATTTTTCGAGCCCTGCTCCCGGGGATCCGGCAATCCCAGGACGCGACTCACGATGACTGCCGTGGATAAAGAGCCCAGCAGATAGGCCAGCGGAACAAGGAACCAGATTGCCATAGTCATTCGTTATTACAGTTGTCAGGATAGGGTCACGTATGTTACCAAGCTCAGGAACAATACGAATCGACTGGAAGCATTATGGACATCATCTTTCTCCGCGGCCTGCAAATCGACACCGTCATCGGCATCTATGACTGGGAACGCCAAATTCGCCAGACCGTCATCATCGACCTGGAACTGGCCACGGATATCCGGCGGGCTGCCGCCACCGACGATATCGCGCATACCCTGGATTACAAAGCCGTCTCCAAGCGCATCACCGCGTTTGTGGAGGAAAGCACATTCTTCCTGGTTGAGACGCTGGCTGAAAAAATCACCGGCATCCTGCTGGAGGAATTCTCCGTGCCCTGGGTAAGACTGACCCTCAACAAGAAGGGCGCGATCAGCGGAGCCACCGATGTCGGCATCCGGATCGAGCGCGGCGCCCTGACCTGACATGCCTGACGTATTCCTCAGCCTGGGCAGTAATATCGACCCCGGGAGGCATATTCCGGCCGCCCTGGAGGACCTCCGCAACCTGTTCGGGCCGTTGCGGCTATCGAGCCTCTACGAGACGGCCGCCGTCGGCTTTGACGGCCCGCCCTTCCACAATCTCATCGCCGTCTTCCACTCGGATCGGGACGCCAGGGACATCGCGAAGTTGCTGCGCGTCATAGAAGAGCGGCATGGCCGCAGCCGGACCAGCCAGAAATTCTCATCCCGCACGCTGGATGTGGATCTGATCCTCTACGGCGACACCGTGCTGGACGAGCCCAATCTGCGCTTGCCCCGCGACGAAATCACCCGATACGCCTTCGTCCTGGAACCGCTGGCCGAGATCGCGCCCGAGTTGCGGCATCCCGTCATCGGCGCCACTTACCGGGAGCTATGGGCGGATTTCAAAGTTTCGTCGCCACAAAAGAAGCTGGGCCATCCCGCCCCGCTCAAATGAACAGGCTACGTCCCCCATCGACCGCCAGAATCTGACCGGTGACATAAGGCGCATCGATCAGGAAGAAGCGGACAGCCCGCGCGATATCCGCGGGATCGCCGGCGCGAGATAACGGCACCTTGCCCAGGATTTCGGCCTGAGCCTCGGGGTCATGGTTCTGCTCCGGCCAGAGAATGGCACCTGGCGAAACACCGTTGACGCGGACCTCCGGCGCCAGTTCCAACGCTAACGATCGAGTGAGCGCCGCCAATCCCGCCTTGGCGATGGAGTAGACAGGGTGGGAGCGGAGTGGACGCTCCGCGTAGATATCCACCAGATTGACAATGGCTCCCTGGTGACGCCGCAGCACAGGGGTGGCCGCCTGCGCCAGGAAAAACGGCGCCTTCAGGTTGCTCCCCAACAATTCATCCCATTGCGCGAGTGTTACCTCGCCCAACGGCGTTGGATAAAACACCGAGGCGTTATTGACCACGGCATCCAGGCGGCCCCACCGCTTCAGCACCCGCTCAACCAGATTCGGCAAATGGGCCGTGTCGTTGAGATCGGCCCCCAGTAGTTGCACCGAATCGGGCCGCCGTGCATTCAGGTCGGTCGCCAGCGTCTCCGCGGCCGCCGCCGAGTGGTGAAAGTGCAAGGCAACACCATACCCCACCGCATGTAATACCCGCACAATCTCCGCGCCAATCCGCCGCGAAGCACCCGTTACCAGTACGACCTTGGCGACCTCATTCATGCGTGATTCTGTCCTCGGTAAAGGATTCATGAGCGGAACATTCAAACTGCGCAAACCATTGGCCGGCCCCATTGGAAGCCGCCGGATCGTAGTACAGCGAAGCCATTTTCAGATGACCGAACAGCCCCAGCTCCGGCCCGGGCACCAAGGAGCGAAACGACTCACCACCCATCAACTGATGGGTAATGGTCTGAAACAGTAGCCATAACCGGGACTCCCTCACCATCGTGTCCAGCATGTGCGGCCCGGCGATCAGGTAAAGGGTCCGATAACCAAACTCTCCCAGACGCCTGGTCAAGGCGGCGCCTTCCACCATGCGGCCCTGCCCCGCGAAAATGACCTCGTAGCCCCGAGAGTTCCATTCCGCCACCCGTGCCGGGTCGGCCCCCTCCCCCGTGGCGATCAGGCACCGTTGCCCACCCTCCCGTAACGACGCAGGCAGGGGAAAATCCAGACTGGCGCTGGCGATCACTACAGCCGGCTGCGGCGGTAGACCCTGCGCGACCCGCCACTCCACCAGATCCGCGCCTAATTCATGCCCGCCGACCTGAAGGATATTGCCAAGCCGCCCGGCCGCCAGGGCACGCAAGTAACCGCCATGAGTGATGAGGCAGTCCGCCTGACATTCCAGTTCCAGAAACAGCCGAAAATCATCGGGGGTCGTCAGGGATTTCGGCAGGAACGGAACCCCCGCCGCATCTTCCAGCGCAATGCGCCCATCCAGGCTCGTCAAAAAGTTGGCATAGACAAAGGGCTGATCGAGTGAGCCGCGGCGATGCAGCCCCAACCGCAAATACAACCCACGCAGAGCGACGGGCTCGAAAGGAGGCGGGTACAGACGATAGAGAAGCTTCGACACAATGTTCCACCAGCAGGGATAAGGCATTGTCATGTTAAAACATTCCCGCTCAAGCGGTACGCCGCCCCCCGGATATCCCCATCGGGAACATGCTCCCGACAAGCAACCCATCCAGACTTTGACTTATGACGTGGTTAACGGCTATGATTGGCGTTTTCGGGGTGTAGCGCAGCCTGGTAGCGCACCTGTATGGGGTGCAGGTGGTCGGAGGTTCGAATCCTCTCACCCCGACCAAATAAATCAATGACTTCCGGTATATTTCCGGTCCTCATTGTGGCCCCCTCCGTGACTGGATCGTGACACACGGTCCAGTACGCCCACCGCGGCCCTGAGATTGTCAGGGCTCAGATGGGCATGGCGTTCGGTCATCTGTACCGCGCTATGGCCCAACCGATCACGCACTTCCGGTAACGGCACACCGGCCCCACAGGCTCAAGCGTAACTTCTCTGTTCCCGGCTTCCGCGCATGGCCCTCAAGAAATCCGAACTCTATTCCTCGCTCTGGTCGAGTTGCGACGAGCTGCGCGGCGGCATGGACGCGAGCCAGTACAAGGATTATGTCCTGGTGCTGCTGTTCATCAAGTACGTCAGCGACAAATACGCGAACCAGCCCTATGCCCCCATCACCATCCCGCCCGGGGCCAGCTTCAGGGACATGGTGGCGCTCAAGGGCAAGCCCGACATCGGCGACCAGATCAACAAGCGCATCGTCGCACCGCTCGCCAACGCCAACCAGTTGTCCGACATGCCGGACTTCAACGACGCCAGCAAGCTCGGCAGCGGGAAGGAGTTGGTGGAGCGGCTCACCAACCTGATCGCCATCTTCGAGAACAAGGCGCTGGACTTCTCGAAGAACCGCGCCGACGGCGACGACATCCTGGGCGACGCCTACGAATACCTGATGCGCCACTTCGCCACCGAGAGCGGCAAGAGCAAGGGTCAGTTCTACACCCCGGCCGAGGTCAGCCAGGTCATGGCCAAGATCATCGGCATCCGCACCGCCGCCACCGGCGCCACCACCACCGTCTATGACCCCACCTGCGGCTCGGGCTCGCTGTTGCTCAAGGTCGGCGACGAGGCCGGCACCCCCGTCACCCTCTACGGCCAGGAGAAGGACGCCGCCACCAGCGGCTTGGCCCGCATGAACATGATCCCGCACGACAACCCCACGGCGTCGATCATGCAGGGCAACACCCTGACCGAGCCCAAATTCAGGGAAGGCGGCGCGCTCAAGACCTTCGACTTCGTGGTCGCCAATCCGCCCTTCTCCGACAAGCGCTGGAGCACCGGGCTCGACCCGCTGCGCGACCCCTATGAGCGCTTCGGCTTATTCGGCGCGCCCCCGACCAAACAGGGCGACTATGCCTACCTGCCGCACATCGTCCGCTCGCTGAAACCCCACGGCGCCGGCGCCTGCATCCTGCCGCATGGCGTCCTCTTCCGCGGCAACGCGGAGGCCGACATCCGCCGCAACCTGATCCGCCGGGGTTACCTCAAGGGCATCATCGGCCTGCCGGCCAACCTCTTTTACGGCACCGGCATCCCCGCCTGCATCGTCGTGGTCGACAAGGCCGAAGCCCAGACCCGGCTCGACCCCGAGACCGGCGGCCTCTTCATGATCGACGCCAGCCGCGGCTTCATGAAGGACGGCCTCAAGAACCGCCTGCGCGCCCAGGACATCCACAAGATCGTCGACTGCTTCACCCGCGCCACCGAGCTTCCCGGCTACGCGCGTTGGGTTCCCCTGGCCGAGATCGAACGCAACGACTACAACCTGAACCTGCCCCGCTACATCGACAGCCAGACCCGTGAAGACCGGCAGGATATCGCCGCCCATCTCCAGGGCGGCATCCCCACCGAGGACGTCGAGGCGCTGACGGATTACTGGGACGTCTGTCCGACGCTGCGTGACAGCCTGTTTGTCCCCAACCGCCCCGGCTATCTCGACCAGGCCCCGAATCTGCTTGGGGACAAGGCCTCAAGCCCGCCATCCACGGTCATCCCGAGTTCGCCGCCTTCATCGCCGACATGCAGGCCCACTTCGCCCACTGGCGCGCGCGCTGGTCCACGGACCTCAAGGCCCTCACGCCCGGCTTCCATCCCAAGGACCTGATCCGTGGAACTCTCCGAGGACCTGCTCGCCCATGACCGCGACCGGCCGCTCATCGACCCCTACAATGTCTACCAGCACCTGATAGACTACTGGGCCGAGACGATGCGGGACGACGCCTATCTGATCGCCGCGGACGGCTGGCGGGCCGAGACCCGCCGCATCGTCGAAACCGATAAGAAGGGCAAGGAGAAGGACAGGGGCTGGACCTGCGACCTGGTCCCCAAGACGCTGATCGTCGCCCGTTACTTCCCCGAGGAACAGGCCGCGCTTGATCGACTCGCCGCCGATCTGGAGACCGTCACTGGCCAACTCACCGAACTGGAAGAAGAGCACAGCGGCGAGGACGCCGTGTTTTCAGCCTTCGACAAAATCAACAAGGCGAACGTCCTGGATCGGCTGGACGAGATCGAACGGAGCAACGAGCCCCAGTGCAAGGCAGGCCCGGCCAACGCGGAACAGGACGCCGGCGAATCCGAGTTGGATGAACCCGCCGTGTTGCGGGAGTGGCTGCGCCTGGCGGAGGCCAGGGTCAAGGCCAGGAAAAAGTTGAAGGACGCGGAGGCCGCCCTGGACGCCGACGCCCATTACCCCCTCCTCACCCAGGACGAGATCAAGACCCTGGCGGTGGACGACAAATGGCTGGCCGCCCTCGCCGCCAGCGTGCAGGGCGAACTCGACCGCGTCAGCCAGACGCTCACCGGCCGCATCCGCCAACTCGCCGAGCGCTACGCCGCACCGCTACCCCGGCTGACGGAGGAGGTGGAAACCCTGGCCGCCCGGGTGGATGAACATCTCAGGACCATGGGATTCGATTGGCGATAAACCGGCAACGAGCATTTTTCAAAAAAACCATCCAGTAAGTTCATCCGACCATGACACCAACCGACCGCGTACCTGCCACCTTGCGGGAAAGATTCGACGCCATCGCGCTGGCCACCGATGCCTTTTGCGCGCAGCACCTGAACGATGAATACCGGCAACTGATCCGCCGGGCGCTGGCCGCCCTGAGCCGCAAGCGTCCCTCGCCGCTGCTCAGGGGCCAGGTCAATTCCTGGGCGGCCGGCGCGGTACATGCGCTGGGCATGACCAATTTTCTGTTTGATCCCTCGCAAACGCCGCATTGCAAGGCCACCGACATCTGGTCGCATTTCGGGGTGGCCGCCAGCACCGGCCAGAATCAATCCAGGAAGATCCGCGACGCGCTCGACATGGGCCAGCTCGACCCGGATTGGTGCCTGCCCAGCCGCCTGGACAGGAACCCGCTGGTCTGGTTGTTGCAAGTCAACGGGATGATGGTCGACATACGTCACATGCCGCTCGAAGTGCAGGAACTCGCGTTCGCCAAGGGATTGATCCCGTATGTGCCAGGCCGGCAATCCGAGCCATAGCCGGAGTCACGCCATGAAGGAGACGCTGCGTACCGGCTACAAGCAGACCGAGGTGGGGGTGATTCCGGAAGATTGGGAGGTAAAACGATTAACGGATATCTCGGATCGAGTCATGGTAGGCATTGCTAGTGCTGCAACCCATGCTTATCGAGAAAAAGGTATACCGCTATTGAGAAATCAGAACATTAGACCCGGATACTTAGACGCCACTGATGTCTTATGCATCGATCCGGACTACGAGTTAACTTTCCAGAATAAGCGTCTCAAAGCGGGAGATCTGCTGACTGCACGAACTGGCTACCCGGGAACGACATGTGTAGTGCCAGATGCATTCGAATTGGCACAGAGTTTCACTACGCTAATTACTCGTCCTCGGGTAGTTGTCATAGATAGCGGCTATCTGTGCCACTACATCAACTCTGAACATTGATCAATTTCTATTACCGGGTCTTTCCCCGATTGGTGGATGGTTTGGCGGTACCGTTCAGGCTCGACCGCCAGGGGACGCGACTGGAAGAAACGCATGTGCACGAAGCCTTGCGCGAGGCGTTGGTCAATACACTCATTCATGCGGCTCACCAGTCATCCCGGCCGATTACGGTCATCAAGCGGCGGGATGCCTTTGTTTTCAACAACCCTGGCCGCTTGCGCATTCCCAAGGCGTTTCTGTACCGGGGCGGTGTGACCGATCCGCGCAACCCCAACTTGCAGAAGATGTTCCAGTTGCTGGGCTTGGGCGAAAAGGCCGGCTCGGGCTTCCAGAAAATCCTGCGCGCCTGGGACGAGCAGTACTGGTTGCAGCCGGTGGTGACCGAAGACCTGGGGCTGGAAATGACGCAGACCACCTTGTCCGTCAGTGGCGGGTGAAGTCGCCAGACTGCTCGTGGTTTGCGAGGGCGAAATGGATCGAAAGACATTGCAGGCGGCAGGGTCTAAAAGGGCAAGGGAACTTCCGTGAGCGTTACCTCGCTCCGTCCTTGGCGGCCGGCTTGATCGAGATGAGCCTGCCGGACAAACCCAATAGCCGTAACCAGAAATATCGGCTCACGCGCCGGGGGCAAGCGCTACGGGCCACGCTCATCCATCGGGATAAGCCATGACCTCCGTCGACCAGATCGAAAAGCCAACCCGGAAGCGGGTCATCCAGTTGTTCCGCGAGCGGCCGTGTTACCACTACACCCTCCCCGAACAAACCGCCATCGCCACCGTACTCACCGACATGGACACCGACATAACCGCCCTCACCCGCCGCGACAAGACCCACGCCCTCAAGCAGGGCATGATGCAACTGCTCACTGGCCGCATCCGATTGGTTTGACGTAGAAAGGATTACCGATATGCTCCAACGCCTCTACATCCACAACTTCCGCTGCCTGCAAAATTTCGAGTTCAAGCCGGGGGCTGCGTCCTCGGCCCTGCTGATCGGCAAGAATGGCAGTGGAAAATCCACTGTGCTGGAAGCGCTGAAAAAGGTGCAGTCCATCGCCCGGGGCAGCAACCGCGTGATCGGCTTGTTTAAATCCAGTGACTTTGCCTTTGGCCGAACCGATGCGCCCATGCGTCTGGAGTTGCAGGCCGTGCTGGATGGGCACGTTTTTCAGTACACGCTGGCGCTGGATTTACCCGACCGTTTCAAAGAACTGCGCGTGTTGGAGGAAGCCCTGGCGGTGGATGGCGAGCCGGTCTATACGCGCGAGCTGGCACAGGTCACCCTGAGACGGCAAAACGCCAACCAGCCCGAAGCCCGCTTCAACATCGACTGGCATCTGGTGTGCCTGCCCATAATTCAGGACACCTCCAGCACTACCCCACTGGGCGCCTTTCGCGAGTGGCTGGCCCGCATGGTGCTGCTCGCCCCCACACCGCCCTTCATGGTCAAGGAAACGGTGAGCGAAGTGCTGGAGCCGGAACTATACGCCATCAATCTGGCCGACTGGCTGTCGGGCTTGCTAGCCCATTTTCCAGCCGCGTACGCGCCGCTGAGCACCTACCTGCAACAGGTCATGCCCGACTTGTGGGATTTCCGTTTCGAGCGCGTGGGCAAGGAAGCCAAGGAACTGCTAGTTCGCTTCAAGGCGGGCAACGCCCAGCTCGAGCTGGCTTTTGACGCCCTGTCGGATGGCGAGAAATGCTTCTTTCTGTGCGGCGTGGTGCTGGCCGCCAATCAGAGCTATGGCCCGCTGTTCGCGTTCTGGGACGAGCCCGATAACTACCTGTCGATCAGCGAGGTCAGCCATTTCGTGACGGCTCTGCGTCGGGGCTTCCACCACGGCGGCGGACAGATCTGGATGACCTCGCACAACGAGGAGGCGGTGCGCCGCTTCTCGCACGACAACACCTGGGTGCTGGGTCGCAAGAGTCACCTGGAGCCCAGCGTGATACGGCCACTGGCGGAACTGGGTACTGAAACTGATGTGATCCAGGCCCTGATTTGCGGGGAGCTGGAACCATGAGCGTGAATAAGTTCCAGCCGCATGTGATGGTGCTGCCCGAGGACGACGCCAACAAGGATATCGTCAACGGTTTCTTGCTCGACCCGTCCCTCAACGCTCGGGCCATCCAGGTGTTGCCCCCTGCCGGCGGTTGGGCCAATGTTTTCGCGAGATTTAAGGACACTCATATTGGACTGTTACACAAGTACTCTGCCCGGCATTTGGTCTTACTGATCGACTTTGACGGCCAGATGGACGAAAGGATGCAGATTTTTTTGCAGGCCTGCCCCGCTGATGTGCGCGACCGTGTATACCTGCTGGGCGCCTGTGATGAGCCGGAGCCGCTGCGCAAGGATTGCGGTGTTTCTCTGGAAAAAATCGGCGAGCGGCTGGGCAAGGCTTGCGCGGATGGTGAAGAGGGGCTTTGGGCGCACGCCATGTTGGCCCACAATCAGGCAGAACTCAACCGCCTGATCGCGAATGTCAAACCGTTCTTGTTCAACCGATGACGGCCAGATCGAGAAGTAAGTCCAGGCTCATGCTGTTCCGCGAGCGGCCGGGTTATCACTACATTCTCACTAAATAGTGCCTGACAGAAAACCCCCCTCTTTTGGAAAAATCGGCCTACTTGTCCGGGCGATCGGTGGCGGATTTGGCGGAATGCGGGCGGGTCAAGGACGCTGGCGGGGGAACGGGCGAGGTTTGGGCGGGCCGGGGCCGCTGTTCGGGCACGGCTTGCCCGGGCCCGCTG
>Ga0194126_10006328_pt1 | contig 16915 bp, 16 predicted proteins | sample TA2KigC150mmetaG_FD_148641 | JGI IMG/M metagenome (GOLD analysis project Ga0194126, IMG submission 148641) | Freshwater microbial communities from Lake Tanganyika, Tanzania - TA2015035 Kigoma Deep Cast 150m | ecosystem: Environmental > Aquatic > Freshwater > Lake | place: Tanzania: Lake... | reverse complement strand
ACGGATGTTCCCCTTCTCGTCAATCTGCTCACCGCCTATGCTGGGGATGCCGGATTCGAGAGCGCCACCTTTCTCTCGGGAGCCGCTCTGGATTTCCACGGCAGTTGCGAGTGGAACCATTGGAAAACGACCGGCATCAGCAACACTCTTTTGATACCTCTCCCCGCTCAGGTTGTAATCACCATTCGCGGCAATCTTTTCCTTGGGTACGATGAGCCCCATTGTCGGCTGGAAGTCATCCAGCGACTCCCGCGCGCGCAGGCAGCGCAGGTACTCGGCGATCTCGGCGAGGACTGGGGGTAAATCGTTCTTATCGATCGGTCGGCGCTGGGCACCAAGACCAAAACCATCATTTTCAATCCTAAAGAAGCCGATCGTCTGCGTCTGCCGGGCAAGCGTCTTGTCGAGGATCAGGACCGAGGTCTTGACGCCGGAATAGGGGTTGAATACACCGGCTGGCAGCGAAATGACTGTCACCAGGTACTCTTCCACCAGCAGCTTGCGCAGTTGTTTGTAGGCAGCCTGGCTCTGGAAGATGATGCCCTCGGGCACGATGATGCCGGCGCGGCCATTGGGTGTCAGGTGCTCTGCGATGTAGTCCACGAACAGCACTTCGCTGCGCTTGCTCTGCACGCTGAAGCGGTTATGCGGCCGGATGCCACCTTTCGGTGACATGAAAGGCGGGTTGGCAAGGATGACGTCAGCGTACTCGTTCCAGCGCTCCAGGCTGGTGAGCGTGTCGTACTCGTAGATGTGCGGGTCAGCAAAGCCGTGCAGGTACAGGTTCACCAGCGAAAGGCGCACCATATCGGGGGAGATGTCGTAGCCCTTGAAGTTTGCCGCCAGCCGCCCGCGCTCGTCGGGGGTGAGGATGCTGTTGCCGTCCTGGTCGGTGTTGGCCTTGAGGATGTGCTTAAAGGACGAGATCAGGAAGCCCGCCGTGCCGCAGGCCGGGTCGAGCACCGTGTCGGTCTTTTTCGGGTCGACGATGGCGACGATGAAGTCGATGATATGGCGCGGCGTGCGGAATTGCCCGGCGTCACCCTGGCTGCCCATCACCGAGAGCAGGTATTCGAAGGCGTCACCCAGGCGTTCGGAGTGGTCGTACTCGAACTCGTCGATGATCTTCAGGAAGGCGCGCAGTGTCTCTGGATCGCGGTAGGGCAGGTAGGCGTTCTTGAAGATGTCGCGGAAGAGCGGCGGTATGCCGGGGTTTTCCGGCATCTTGGCGATGGCTTCGGCGTAAAGGTTGAGCGTCTCGTGGCCGCCCAAGCCCGAGCGCATCAGCTTTGCCCAACCGTAGCGGGCGAACTCTCCGGCGAAAAATTTGCGGTGGCCGCCGAGTTCTTCAGACTCGGTATCCATATCGTCCATGAACTTGTAGATCAGGGCGATGGTGATCTGCTCGACCTGGCTCTTGGGGTCGGGGACTTTGCCTACGAGGATGTCGCGGGCGGTGTCGATGCGGCGTTTGGTGTCGGTGTCTAGCATGAAAATTCCTCAGCTCTAACCACGGAACACACTGAATACACGGAAGGGAAAGTAACTGCTGTGCGGCGTTTGGTGTAGATTCCCTCTACCACGGAATACACTGAATACACGGAAGGAAAAGTAACTGCTGTGCGGCGATTGGTGTAGATTCCCTCTACCACGGAATACACTGAATACACGGAAGGGAAAGTAATGGGTGGTGTTGGAGGGTTTATTTGCCGCCTCATTTTACAATCCTTTCGATTTCGGCTTTCGGGTAATGAGCGAAGTTAACCAGCAAACCCAATTCAAGGCCTGTCGCTTTGAGATAATTGTGAACCTGTGCCCGATGTTCGGGTGCGAGTACCTTCACCGCTTTCAATTCGACGATGATTTTGCCGTAACAGATAAAATCCGGCTTATATGTCTGTTCCAAGCGGTCACCCTTGTAATGCAGAATCAGATCCTGCTGGGCGATAAATGGAATTCCCTGCATGCGTAGTTCTTTTTCGAGACATTCCTGATAAACGGCTTCCAGAAACCCGCACCCCATTTCACGATATACCTCGAAAACAGCCCCTCGTATACGATAGCTTTCCTCTTCAAATTTCAGGCTTGTCATATCTCTGAATCTCTTTTCCGTGTATTCCGCGTTTTCCGTGGTTAATCAGGCGGCGAATTGGTTGAGTGAAACGTAATCCTTGATGTATTCCGGAACTAGTGAGCGAAATTTCTCGGGTACAGCTCGGAAGTCGCGCGTCGAGAACACCGGGTTGGTAGCCAGGTTGGTGTACTGCTTTCTATCGATGCTATCTCGCACCCACCCGCTGGTGATATAGGCTTTGAAATATTGTTTGATGGCTGGGATGGCAGACGGCGGTTCGGGCACATGGTCTGCCACGAACTTGGCAAACTCCTCCTCCAGCAGTTCATCCTTGCTCTTGAAACTCGGTATCAGCCCAAAAATCTTTTCCAAAATCTCCCGCAGGGTAATGCGGCGGTCTACAGCAGCGGCTTTGCGTAGCTTATCAAGAGTATAGTATTCTTCAGGCTTGTTGAAAACCTCACGATTCACATAGTCGATGACCCGGTCCCACTGTCCGGCCTGGATAGCAGCAACGATTTCAGGATCTTCACGTACAGTGTCCTCGAATCTTTCAAAGAACATGCGGTCAATCTTCATGCCTTCTAGTCCTATAATTTCCTCCTGTATCGAGTCGAGAATATCGGTACCCAGGTGTTCGTAAGCACCATCATACTCAACCGGGCTGGTGGCTCCATCACGCAGTTTACCGGTGAGCTGTGGTAACTTAAGCACCTCATCGTAGTTGAACTCGATCTCGAAGTATTCACAGTTGGCAAAGAAGTCGAAAAGCTTGAAAGCTGTTTTCTGCGGTTGGGCAACGCCTGCCCGTATCTCATCGTCAAATAGCTGCTCCAGGAAGTCGTGTTTGCGTGTACCGCGTCCTTTGATCTGGATGAAATCCGTCGGTGAAAAGATCGGGCGGAAGAGACCGAGATTGAGGATATCGGTACAGTCGTAGCCGGTGGTCATCATACCCACGGTGACACACACGCGTGCTTTGCTGGTCTTGTAAGCTGGGATGAAGTTTCCCGCGCCCAGCAGGTTGTTGTTGGCGAAGTTAATGGTGAACTGCTGGGCGTCAGGTATAGAGGAAGTGACTTGTACTGCAAAATCTGATTGGTATCTGCCAGGGAACATACGGTCGGCAATCTGGTTGAAGATCTGCGCCAGCTTGGCGGCATGGTTCTGGCTGACAGCGAAGACGATTGACTTGCCAATCTCTCCACTGACCGGATCGCGCAGCGCGTGATCGAGGAAAGTCTTGCAGAAAACCTGGTTGGTAGCCTCTGAGTAAAAACGCTTCTCGAACTCGCGCTGTTTGAAAGCTTCCTGCTGGTCTTCACCTGTATCATCTGTAAATGAAACAATGAAACCCTCTTCAGAGAGCAGCCCGGTGGTAATCTCGGTACGGGCATCCACAACGGTCGGATTGATCAGGTAGCCGTCCTTCACGCCATCCAGCAGGGAGTAGCGAAAGGTGGGCTGTCCACTCTCGCAGCCAAAAGTGCGGTAGGTATCGAGCAAGAGGCGGCGCTCGGCTTCGCGCGGGTCGCGAGTGCCGGGTTTGTTGGTGTCGAATCGCCGCAGGTAATCGCGGGGCGTGGCGGTCAATCCCAGCTTATAGCCAATGAAGTAATCGAACACCGCGCGGGCATTTCCGCCTATGGAGCGGTGCGCTTCGTCGGAGATCACCAGGTCGAAATCGGTGGGCGAAAACAGACGCTGGTATTTATTGTTAAAGAGTAATGACTGCACCGTGGTAACGACAATCTCAGCCCGCCGCCAGTCATCGCGGTTCTCCTTGTATATCACGGTTTGAAAATCAGCCGAGAGAAGCGCCTTGAATGCTTTCCTTGCTTGCTCCTCCAATTCCAGGCGGTCGACCAGAAAAAGCACCCGCCGTGCGTTGCCGGAACGCAGAAAGAGCTTCACCACGGCGGCGGCGGTGAGCGTCTTGCCGGTGCCCGTTGCCATCTCGAACAGGAAGCGGTCCTTCCCGTCCCGTACCGCGGCCTGAAGTTGGTGAATGGCTTTTAGCTGATACGGGCGCAAAAAGCGCAGCTTGTTGGCCTGAATGTACGCAAGGCGCTCCGCCTCGTTCTTCCAGCCGGCTTCGGACTGGTAGGTTGGGCGCTGGGTCAGGGCGATGTAGTCGTCGGCAACGCGCTCGTCGATCAGGCGCTCGGGATTCGGCGTGATCTGCTTGTAGCCGGTTACCGAATCCGGAGTCGGGAACGAGGTGATGACGTAGGGATTGCCGCGCTCCAGGTCCCAGAAGTAGTGCAGGTTGCCGTTGGAGAGGATGACAAAGCGGCAATTCTGCGAACGGGCGTACTTGCGGGCCTGCTCCTTGCCGACGAGCGGGTTCTTGTTCTCGGCCTTGGCTTCCAGGACAATGAGTGGAAAGCCTTTGGCATCTAACAGCAGGAAATCAACAAAACCACGCTCGGCTTTCTCGAAGTTATCGCCGAGGGAGTCGAGTTCGGTGGGCTTGATGGCAATAGTCGGTTCGAGGCGGATGTTCGCCGGACCCTTGTCGTCAGTAAAGAAGCGCCAATCCGCCGCTTCTAGCAGCTTGTTGATCTTGATTCGGGCTGTGGCTTCCTTTTCATGCATTCATGGTCCTCGTTCAATGCTGGTTATCTATAGCATAAAATAATATCACCCTTGTGTTTATGTAAATACCTGTAGCTGGTAGTGTGTTCTATCAACACCAGAAAAGCTAACACAAGTATACACTACTCTTTTATACTTAACCACAATATGGACGCTTTAAATAGATCAGCGGGTATCCGCGGCGCTATTCGCGTTGAAAATTTTCGACCTGCTACGACCAGCGGAGATAACCTGTCCGGTCTTCTAGAAGACTTCAATGAATGTTAACAACCTGCCCCGTATGCAAAACAACCCTCACTCGATAAAGAATTGTATAATGGAAGAGTTGCCGGGCACAGCCTGAGTGGCTACCTGGCGCCGAGCCTGCTGGTGTTGATTGGAGGTAACGGATGTCCAAACTACTCTTCACCCTTTCCCTGGTTTGCCTGGTTTTGACCGCCCTGTGGGTGACTTTGTTGATCCTCGATATGGCTTCCGCCGGTACGCTGGAGACCTTCGAGCAGGTGGTTGCCCACGCTTCCCGACTGCACGGTCTGTTTTACGCCACCTACCTCAACGCCGCGCTGCTAACGCTGGCTGCCATTGCCTTCTTTGCCGCACTGTATGCCTGGCTCAAACCCACCGCGCCGGGTTGGATTGTCATTGGGCTGGTTTTTGTCCCCATCTACGGCGGGTTAAATTTAGTGGCTTATCTCTCGCAGGTGACGCTCGTCCCCGCCCTGGTGACGCTGCGCCACGACCCGCAAACCACCACTACAGCGGATGTGCTTCTGCGTTTGACCCTGCAAGCCTGGCCTCAATCAGCGATGACATTCTTCAACGGGCTGGCTTATGGCATCCTGGGCATTCCGTCCATCCTGTATGGCGCGCGGCTTTGGCAGCGCGGCGGCGCGTTGCGCTGGGGTGGCCTGTTGCTGGCGCTCAACGGCGCAGCCTGCATCCTGGGCGTGATTGGCTCACTGGCTGGCAGCGCCTTGCTCTCCCAGGGCGTGATGGTTGGCGGGTTCCTGTTCCTGGTAGCCATGTTCCCGCTCGCCTGGGGCTTTTGGAAAGCAGATCATCCATGAAGATCATCCTCCCCACCATTGGCACACGCGGCGACGTGCAGCCTTACATCGCCCTGGCGCTCGGATTGCTCAAAGCCGGGCATACCATCACCCTCGCCACGCATCCCTGTCTGCGCCGGCTGGTCGAAGCCTACGGCGTCCCGTTCGCGCCAATGGGACCCGACATCGACATTGGCCACGAGGCGGCCATGATCCGCGCCCACGCCCCGCACTGGATGGTTGGTTTTATGCGCGTGATGCGGTTCACTTTTGCCATGCTCGAACAATCGCACGCTAGCCTGCTGGAAACCTGCCGCGGGGCGGATCTGGTCATCGTCTCACACTCCGCTGCCGGGCGCATGGAAGCCGATAAACTTGGCCTGCCCACCGTCAGCGTCACCCTGATGGCGGAAGCTATCCCGGTCAAAGACCCGCAAGACCCTTTCCTGAAGCGCGTCCTGATGGTCCTGGCTGGGGCGGGGATGGGCTGGCTGATGACCCGCCCGATTGACCAGATTCGCAAACGTGCCGGGCTGCCGCCGATGGGAGCCACCGGAATCACCTCCGAGACCTTGAACCTGATCCCGTTAAGCCCGCAGATTTCCCCGCCCAACCCGTTGTGGCAGCCGCGCCACCGCCAGACCGGTTACTGGTTCGCCCCCGCCCCAGAAACCTGGACTCCGCCCGAAGACCTGGCTGCCTTCCTCGAGGCCGGCGAGCCGCCGGTGGTGGTCAGCCTGGGAGCGATGGCGCTCGGCGGCGAAGACTCGCTCCAGGCAGCACAAATCACCCTCGCAGCGGTAGAGCAGACCGGTGTCCGCGCCATCATCCAGGGCTGGGACGAGGCGCTGAAGCAGTTGCCCCTTCCCCCAACCGTCTTCCATGCCGGTTCCGTTCCGCACGATTGGCTGCTGCCGCGCGCCAGCGGGCTGGTGCATCACGGCGGCTTTGGCACCACTGCCTCCGGCTTCCGTAGCGGGATTCCCATGCTGGTCATCCCGCACATCATCGACCAGTTTATCTGGGGTAACAAAGTCGCCCAATTGGGCGTTGGTGCGCAGCCGGTACCGCGCCCCAAACTCAGAGTGGAAAACCTGGCTGCCGCCCTGCTTCAGATGCAATCCCCTGAAATGCGCCAGAAAGCCACCGCCCTGGGCGCCGCCATCCGCGCCGAACCGGATGGAGTGGCGGAGGCGGTACATCGAATCGAGAAAGTTGGAGAACAAAAATGAACAACCATCTTCTCCCAAATGCTCCTGAAATCTTGATGTCCAAGGTCGCAGACAACCAAATCCCCCACCGCCGCGTTTGGGGAATGCTGGCTTTGCGTTCCGCTTTGTCATTTAGCCTGCTCCTCTTGCTTGCGCTGGTGTATCGATTTTTGGGGAATGAAGCACCCATCACCGCTGCTTCCGCCTGGTGGCTGTGGTTCATCACCATTGCGAATATCGCCTGCTTAATCCTGATGGTGCGTTTCGGGCGATTGGAAGGTGTGCGCCTGCGAGATTTCTATTTCTTCAACCGCTCCAGTTGGAAAGGTGATCTGCTATGGTTCCTTATCGCTGGCGTCGTTTCTGCGCTGGTTGCCATGCCGCCCGGTACGCTGCTCGCCCAGGCGCTGTGGGGCGACGCCAATTATCCTAACAGCATGCTTTTCCAGCCGCTGCCCCTCCTGGCGATCTACCCATTGTTCCTGCTCATGCCCACCACCCAGGCGTTGGCGGAATTGCCCACCTACTGGGGCTACGTCGCACCGCGTTTGCGGGCTGCTGGGATGAACCGCTGGCTGGTGATTGGTATTGTCGGTTTCGTGCTTTCCATACAACATATGTTTTTTTCGTTCCAACTGGACTGGCGCTTCAACCTGTGGCTGGCTATCAAATTCTTGCCCTTCGCACTATGGACGGGCGTGGTCATTGACCGCCGTCCTACCACCTTGCCCTATCTCATGGCCCTGCATTTCTTATTGGATGTCGCCTTGCCGCTGCTACTCCTGATGGCAACCCTAGGAATGCCCCTATTTAGATAAATTTATCGTGAGATAACAAGCATGAAAATCCATCCACATATAGTTTTCGTGTTCCAATCACCGTCCCGAAGAGTATGGTTTGGCGATTTACCTATTCTATGCGAGGCTTTGTGATATTTTTTCATTAGCAGGTGACCATGCCATATCGAGGTGACATTTTTGTCCAAGGTCAGTATTATCATCTCTACAATCGCGGGGCGGGGAAGGCGAAGATTTTCTTCAATGAAGGCAATTATTTGTATCTTCTGCAATTAATAAAGAAGTATACCCCACAGTTCGGTGTGGCTGTGATTGCTTATTGCTTGATGCCCAATCACTATCATTTTCTCTTTCGGCAAGAAACCGAGGTTCTCCTGTCGAAATTTATGCAGGTGCTATTTAATTCGTATGTGCAGGCGTTGAATTTGCAACAGGGACGAACGGGCACATTGTTTGAAGGGCGTTTCAAGCACAAATGCGTCGATAAATGGGAATATCTGATGGTGCTTTGCAGGTACATTCATCGTAACCCTGTTAAGGCGGGGTTGGTGGCGAAACCCGAAGATTGGATGTATTCTAATTATCGGGAGTGGATCGGGATGCGCGATGGTGCGTTGGTGGATAAGATTTTCGTGCAGGATCATTTTTTGAGCGCGGAAGAGTATGGCAAATTTGTGAATGATGTTGAGGATGAGAAGAAGAGTTATAAGAAGATTAGCAAATATTTATTTGATTGAGATGAACACCTTGGATCGTCCCGAAGGTTTTGCTCGAGATCCTTCGGGACGGTGTGCTTGACGACCGGAACCTTCGGGACACTTTGGAGACCGTCCCGAAGGATTTGCTAGATCCTTCGGGACGGTTTAGGAGATGGAGCAGTGTGTATAATACATACCAATGAATGGTCATGAAACTTGCTAATATTTTTTTTACCCCCGGCATTCTCTTTCTCCTGACCCTGGTCTTTGGCTTCTGGTTGAGCCATGTCGGCAAGCCGTATAACGGTCTGTTGTTCAATCTCCATAAGTTGATTGCGCTGGCATGCGTTGTGTTTTTGGGCATCCAATTCTCGAAAACGCTTCACGCTCCCGATTGGCAACTGGTTGTATTGCTGGCTACTATGGCGCTGTGCGCCATCGCCCTGTTCGCCAGCGGTGCCTTGATGAGTGCCGGGAAACTGGATTATGCCCTGATGTTGACGATCCACCGCGTTGCGCCGGGCGTGCTGGTGCTTTGTTGCGCGTTGGCGTTTAATTTCCTGACGAGAAAGTCATGAAGTACCGCAGCCTGATTGTTCGTAAACATGGCGGTCCGGAAGTGTTGGAAGTTGCCGAACATGAACTGCGCCCGCCCAAGAAAGGTGAGGTGCGTATCCGCGTCCTGGCTGCCTCCGTCTCGCGCCCGGATGTGACTGTGCGGCGCGGTGAAGCCCTGTATAGCGGCACCTTCCTCGGGCAAAAACTGCCTTTCACGCCGGGTTATTCGGTCATCGGCCAGGTGGATGCGGTGGGGGAGTGTGTCACGCAGGTGCAACCCGGCGACCGGGTGGGCGCGTTGACGGTTACAGGCGGCTACACCGAAGTGTTGTACTGGCGCGCCGACCGTCTGATTCCTGTCCCCGCCGCACTTGACCCCGTCCAGGCCGTGCCGCTCATTCTCAACTACATCGTCGCTTACCAGGCCATGCATCGCAAAGCACAGGTCAAAGCCGGCAACAAGGCGCTCATCATCGGTGCCAGCGGCGGGATTGGCACGGCGCTCCTGCAGCTTGGCCAACTGGCTGGGCTGGAAATGTACGCCATCGCCTCGAAGGGTAAACACACCATCCTGACCGAATACGGGGCGACACCGATTGACTACCGCTCCCAGGATTTTTTCGAAATCATCCGCCATAGCGAACCGCACGGGCTGGATGTGGTACTGGATGGCATGATGCGCATCGAGATGATGCGCAAAGCCCTATCGCTGTTGCAGCGCGGCGGACGAATGGTCAGTTTTGGCGAACCAGCCAGTCGTGCTGAACTTTACCGTATCCTTTGCCTGACCCTGCGCACAAGCCTGCCGGGGAGCGGAAAATCCCTTTCACTGTACGGCACATCGACCTATTCCCTGTTCGACAAAAAGCCTTATCTCGAAGATTGGGCAACCCTGTTTCGCCTGCTGGGCGAGGGAAAAATCAACCCGGTCATCGCCGCCGAATTCCCCCTATTGGAAGCCGCAAAAGCCAACTCCCTGCTCGAAAGCGGTCAGGTTGTCGGAAATGTGGTGCTGGGAACGTAAAGGTTATGAAAAATTCGCTGCGCATTACGGTTGCCTTCCTTGGCATCTACGCCGGACTGATTGCCATCCAGCATGGCATTTTTGAGATTTCGCAGGGCAGCCGCGCCCCCGACGGCCTGATGTTCAACGCCATCGGCTCACCCTGCCAGGCGGAGATGGTCTGGCACGCCTGTTTCCCAGCCATGACGCTGATTCCCAACCTGCTCGTCACCGGGATTGCCGCCATGTTGGCTGGTTTGGGAATGGCAGGCTGGGCGGCGGCGTTTGCTGGTCGCAGGCGCGGGCTTGTCTTGGGGGCGCTGTCGCTGCTGGTGCTGTTGGTCGGCGGCGGGTTTGTGCCGGTCTATATTGGGCTGGTGGCAGCGGTAACGGACAGTCGCCTGGCTTCGCCGGTCAAGCCCGGCGGCACAGGCTGGCGCATCCTGTCCCGATTGTGGCATTGGCTTCTCGTGCTGATGGCGCTCTGGCTGCCGGGTAGCTGGCTATTGGCAGCCTTTTTTCCCGCTGCCATGCTGTCAGCGAGCGGATTGCTGTTTCTGGTCTTCGATATACTCCTGCCGGTGCTGGCGGCACTTTCCAGCCTGGCGCATGCTAAAATATACAAGTAAACGCAATGGCTAAAAATTTCCATTCAGGAATCGTCTGGCTGCTGTTTCACTGGCGCTGGCAGCGCTCGGATTCCTGGCTGCCGGGCTGGGATTGTACTTTGGGGCGGGTTGGGCGCGAACCGTGACCCTAGGCGCGGCGGGATTTTCTGTGTTGATTTACCTGCTGTTTTGGAGTGGTAAATTCCACGATCTCCCCGACCAGGGCGGGATCGGTCTACTCATCAGCCTGGCGATTATGGCTGCACTGGGTGTTCTCTGGTCTGTACCGGCGACTCTCTAATATTCCGCCCAAACCATCGGTAGTGTTCCCTGGTGTCTTCTCGGGGCGTGTGATTGTCTGGATGCCCGTCCATTATCCAGGATAATTCGAGTCTAGATACTGCCAATTTGTAATAATATAGACATGAGCGACTTGACCTACTATACAGCTTTAAAACTGCTATGAACTGGCTGCATGAGACATCCCATCAGAGCGGTTCTAAGCGGCTGTGGCTGCTGTTACAGAAATGAGTTCGGAATTCAAGATTGATCTGGTAGATGCTGAAGCCTGTAAAGCCACTTTGCGCAGTGAGATTGATCAAAAAGGAATTGATCTGTGAGCGCGCTGCTGCACGATCTGACGGAACGAATGCGCCAGGAGTTGGGTGAGCTCGAAATGGTAGTTGAACGCTTGCTCGAAGCCTGGTAGTGCGCCCAGCTCTCTGGAGATGATTTTTACCTGGACAGTGTTGTCAATATCTATAAAGTTTCATTAAATCTACCATAATTTACCAAAATCAATCAAATTTTATACTCTTTTGCTCAAAAGTGGTATAATTGTTGGTGTCATTCCTTCCAACAATTATTCATTGTATTACCTCCGCAAAGGAAATTCGTATGTCTCGAAAAAAAATAGCCAATAATGACCAGCAAATCGCCAGAGTCAGGCACCTCAATATCTTGAATATTTTAAAAGAAAGCACCACTGCTTCAATCAAAGAATTGGCTGGCAGGCTGTACATCTCCCAATCCACCATCCGTCGCGATTTGGATGAGCTGGCAGCCCAGGGGTTGATTCGCCGCGTTTTTGGCGGGGCTATTCTGGAGAGAGAAAACTGGAACGAGCCGCCGTTTGAACTGCGAGAAACGCTCTATGCAAAGGAAAAAGAAAAAATCTGCCGCCGCGCCGCGGAAATGATTACCGATGGGGAGATTTTGTTCATCGACGGCGGGACAACCACCCAGTTCATCGTCCCCTACCTGGTCTCCAAAAAAAATTTGACAGTTGTGACTTGTGGCTTGAATGTGGCTTTTAAGTTGAACCGGCTGGAAAATATCACCACGTTCGTGGTCGGTGGAGAACTGCATAGCGCTTCACACAGCATCTCTGGTTCGCTGGCGCTGGCGGTGCTGGATGTCTACAACATTCGTTGCACCAAAGCCTTGATGACCGCCAATGCTGTTTCTGCCGAACATGGCGTCACCAATCGTATTCTCGACCGTATCCCGCTTAAACGCAAGGCGATGGAGATTTCGCAAAAATCGTTTATCCTGGCTGATGGCTCAAAAATTGGAGCCATTGCGCTCGGACAGATTGCTCCCATCACCGAGTTTTCGGCGCTGATTACGGACGCCTCGGCGCCAGAGGCAGAGCTTGCCGCCATCCGCACCCTGGGCGTAGATATTCATATTGCAGATTAGGGAAAACCCAATGAGACCAAATTCTTTACGAACCCGTTTGCAAGCTGGACAGCCGGTGGTTGGGACGATGATTCAGGAAGTTGGTTCGCCTTTCATTGTTCACGTCCTCGAAAACGCCGGTTTTGATTTTGTCTTTGTGGATATGGAACACGGCCGTTTTGGCTTGGAAAGCGCTGTTGACCTGCTTCAAATCATTCGCTTGACCAACATGGTACCCCTGGTGCGCGTCCCTGATAACCAGTATTACTGGATTGCGCGCCTCATGGATGCTGGGGCGCAGGGTGTGATGATCCCACGTGTAGAGACACGCCTGCAAGCCGAGGCTGCCATCCAGTCTATGCGCTATCCATCCACCGGACAGCGTGGAATGGCCGTGGCGCGTGGGCACAACGATTACAAACGCCAGGATGCGCTCGCTTTCGCGCAGGAAGCCAACCGTGAGAACCTGCTCATTGTGCAGATTGAAAGTCAAAACGCCGTGGAAAATGTGGATGAAATTATCTCGACACCGGGGGTGGATGTCGCCCTGATTGGACCTGGCGATTTAGCGCTCTCGCTGGGGATTGCACTGAAAATGGACGATCCGGCCATGGTTGCCGCGATCGAGCAGGTAGTGGCGGCCTGTAAACAGCATAACATCATCGCTGGGTTGCATGTCGGCGACTTGAAAGCCATCAAATATTGGAGCAAGAATGGTATCCTCCTGCTTTCCGGTTCCAGCGATCTGGATATACTGCTGGATGGCAGCATCCAGCTCTGCAAATCCTTCCGGGAAGCTGTTTCATAACACACATCAATAAAAAGGGCTACCATCAGGCAGCCCTTTTTGAGCAAAAAAATCATATATCAGGGGGCATAATGGACCGATTCCTGCCGGTTCAGCATGCTTGCGATCAACTCCCCAGCATAGGTTTCATGATAACGGTAGAAAGGATGCGCGGGTAGGCGGGTATGGCTGGTACGGATCAGCCCCTGGGTAACGCAGAATCGCTTGATATGTTGCAGGTTGATACCAGCGTGCAAGCCGCTGCAACGATTCTGCATCCACAGCGCTATTTTCATCAAAGGGGTCAGGAGAATAGCCACAATGCCATCGAAGTTGATGTCCATAGGATTATCATTAATGGGTGAATTTCTTTTGGATAAAGCCTTCAACATTGAACTCTGGACTGTGAATGTAAGCCAGCAGCTCGGCCTCCTCCTGGCGGATTTTCAGAGCCATTTCGGCGGTTTGGGCGGCGATCTCCGCTGGAATTTTGGTTACCCCGTTCAGATCGCCGTGCAGCAAGTCGCCCGGCTCAATCTGAAGCCCGTCAATCGTCACCGGAATATTGACTTGTAACAGGCGCGGATTGCCATGCGAAGCCACCGCCCCGGCGGCGAAATACTGGAATCCGATCTGCTCCACTTCCAGAAGGTCACGCACGCCGCCGTTGGTCAGCAACCCCACCGCGCCCAGGCGATGTGCCAGGCTGGCCATGATGTCGCCCATGTGTGCCGATTTTTCCGGGTTTAAGCCTACATCCTGGAAGACCAGAAACATTGGTTTCGGCGCGGCAGCCATAACCCGTACCCAATCCTTCCAAGCCTGATCATCGCGTTTGACGTCGGGGGTGGTCGAATCGACGGTCATTGTGAGAGCGTAGCCGATGGTCACGCCGAGTTGTGGGTAAAAGCAATGTATGTCCATACCGGTAAAACCCGTCACATCATTGCGGACTTTGAATCGTTCAATGGCGTTGCAGATGGTAGGGGTATCAATGGCTTTCAGGGCGTCCAATTGGGTGGTGGTCAAGATATTCATTTTTTCTCTGTTGGATAAAGTATATTGGTGAGCGTTTCAGGGGTGCCGAAGCCCCCGGCTTTGGTGATCAACAAGCGTTGGTCGAGCATCCCGCCCCGCAGGCGGCCATACGGGATACCGGGCGCGGCTTCGCCCAAAACCTGGATACTCTCCACCCCGGCCTGCTGGCAAAAGTGAGTGGCCGTTTCCCCGCCCACCACCAGTATGGTCGGCGGCTGGAACTTTGCGAGCACTGCCAGGGCTGTTTCGCTGACCGTTTGCCCAAAACGCAGCCACTCCGGCGTGCGAACAGTTTTATCCTGGTCGGCGCAGAGCACCAGGATGCGCTTGTTTAACGGGAACAGGTTAATCACCTGCTGGGGAGTTTCGTGGGTGGGCAATGGGCATAAGCGCAGTACCAGGCTGTTGGGCTGAGTCTCCAATCGGGCAACCTGTTCCCGCGCCACCTGGTTGGCACTGCCAACCAGGACCAGCACCGCACCCTCGGGCTGCAAAGGCGGATGGGCGACCGTTTCCACCTCCAGCGCCTGGAGATAAGCCCTGGCTAGCCCAAACGCGCCGCAAGGGAGGGCCTGGGTGGCGAGTATGGCGCGCCCCAGAGCCAGCAAGTCGTCGGGCGATTCGGCATCCGCCGTCAGCAGCGGCAGCAAGGAGGCGGTGATGGCGGCAGTCAGATCAACCAGTGAGCCGCGCACCAGGCTGAGGGGGATATGCACAGCAGGTTTTCCTATCAGTTCGGCCAGGCGGGAGGTTTTGGCTGGGTAGAGCGGATCATCCTTGAAAGCGGTCTGTTCGAGTGGTAGATCGTTGATGAACAATATTCCATCGCGCACGGCGCGGCCCTGCAAAGGTGCGGCCGGACAAATCACGGCTTTTTGATAGGGGCTGGCCGCCAAAACGGCCTCGGTTTCTGCGCCGATATGACCGCGCAGGGTCGAATCAATCTTTTTGAACAGGCGACGCCCGGCGAGCGCGTGACAGGCGGCCTGGACGCGCTTCACGGCTTCGGGTGTGGTAATTTCTCGGCTGGCGGTATTGATGATTTCCACATCCTCGCCAGGTAAACCTGCAAAGCGGAAATGAACGCCCAGTTGGGAATACGAAAACTGCGCGCCACTGTCCATCGCGCCGGTGAAATCATCAGTGATCAGACCAATTTTCAAGGTGTTTGTCATAGCAGCTTTGTAAAAAGCCCCTGTATATTTGGGAAAATCCACAGGTGCCTGTGATCACCTGACCGTGATGAAAGGCTACAATGCGTCTTGATAAATGGCTTGAATCTGTGTGGCGTCGAGTGTCACCGGGCAGTTATCAAGCAGGCGACGGACTTGGAGGGCTTCCTGGGTGAAATCTTCCAGTTGGGATGCCGTGACTCCCATGTCACTCATCTTTGCCGGGATGCCGATTTGTTCTGCCAGGCAGGTGATGCCTTCCACCAGGCTGACACCCCGGGCGAGGTTCATCCAGGAAGCCATTTCGGCAAATTTTTCAGGCAGCTCTGGGGCAAGAGCTTTGAACACATAAGGGAGCAAGACACTGTTGGCTTTGCCATGCACGATGCGGTTTTTTCCCTGCAACGGGTAGGCAAGCGCATGGACAGCGTGGGTATTGGCATTTGCCAGGGCGATGGAGGCGTACAAACAGCCCAGCGCCATACCTTCACGCGCTTCTAGATTGCCGCCGTCGACCACCGCGGAAGCCAGCCATTTACCAATCCACTTGATGCCCAGTTCCGCAAAGGGCATCGAGAGCGGGTTGGCCGCACGACCGGTGTAGGACTCAAGTGCGTGACATAGTGCATCCAACCCACTGGAGGCGGTGACAGAGGCCGGGGCGGAGAGCGCCAGCAGCGGGTCAATAAGCGCCAGGTCGGCGAGTATATAGGAAGAGAAAACGGCCTCCTTCGACTGGCGCTCGGGGACATAGAACACCGCCCCACGCCCAATCTCCGAACCGGTCCCGGCTGTGGTGGGCAGCAGGATGGTGGGCATGCCCTTGTGTGGGATTTTGTTCAACCCCAGATAATCCATGATATCTCCAGCATTGCCGAGCAGTGCCGCCACGACCTTGGCGCTGTCCATGGCGCTGCCGCCACCCATCCCAACAACCAGGTCGCAACCGGCCTGGCGGGCGAAGTTGACGCAGGCGCGCACGCTGTGGATAGATGGTTCGGGTTCGATGTCAACATAGGTTGTGATGGCGACGTTGGCTTTGCAGATCCAGCCGCAGAGTTGATTGACCAAACCTGCTTTTTCCAGTCCGCGGTCGCTGATCACCAGAACATGCCTGGCACCCAGGCGGGTGAGATGTTCCCCAATATTTTCGGCGCTTTTAATGCCAAAAATAATCGGCGGGGCGAGAAAACTAAACGTTTTTATGGTCATAAAGCGCTACTTTCCTTTATACCTTGTGACAGGCTACCCAACGGCCATCCTCAATCCTACGCCAAGCCGGGGCGACTATTTTGCAATCATCGAAGGCAACCGGGCAGCGTGGGTGAAAATGGCAGCCACTCGGAGGCTCAATTGCCGATGGCACATCACCGCTGAGTACTTGTCGTTGACGATTCTTTTCAATGTGTGGGTTGGGAACTGGCACCGCAGAAAGGAGTGCCTGGGTATATGGATGCTTTGGCTCAGCAAAAATCATCTCCTTTTCACCCATTTCCGCCATGCGACCCAGGTACATAACACCCACCCGGTTGCTGATATGCCGAACAACAGACAAATCATGCGCGATAAAGAGATATGTCAGGTTATATTTTTCTTGTAGATCCTGCAGTAGATTGATAATTTGAGCCTGGATGGATACATCCAA
>Ga0194126_10006326_pt1 | contig 16925 bp, 14 predicted proteins | sample TA2KigC150mmetaG_FD_148641 | JGI IMG/M metagenome (GOLD analysis project Ga0194126, IMG submission 148641) | Freshwater microbial communities from Lake Tanganyika, Tanzania - TA2015035 Kigoma Deep Cast 150m | ecosystem: Environmental > Aquatic > Freshwater > Lake | place: Tanzania: Lake... | reverse complement strand
GAAACCCCAGGATAGAGGAGATACCCTTCAGCTCTGAAAGAAAAAGGATGACCACCATCCACCAGATGGACGACGGGAAGAGGATGGCCTTTATGAAAGGCGCCCCGGAGGTGGTTCTGGAGAGATGTTCACATATCCTTGACGATGGAGGGGGCAGGCAACTAACCGAGGAGGAAAAGGCCCGCATCTTAACGGCGAACGAAGAGATGGCACAAAGCGCGCTGAGAGTCCTGGGGATTGCTTATCGAGAGCTCCCTGACGTGACCTCCTATGGCGAGGATACCATCGAGCATGACCTGGTCTTCCTGGGCCTTGCTGGCATGATGGATCCCCCCCGGGAGGAGGCCCTCGAGGCTACCAAGGTATGCAAAGAAGTGGGCATCAAGCCTATCATGATCACCGGCGACCACAAAATCACGGCGGTGGCGATAGCCAGGGAGATCGGCATTTACCAGGATGGGAATCTGGTGCTTACCGGTGAAGAGTTAGAGAAGATGTCGGAGGAGGACCTTGAAAAAATCGTGGACCGGGTGACCGTCTATGCCAGAGTGTCGCCCCATGATAAATTGACGATAGTCAAGGCTTGGAAGAAGCGGGGCGAAATCGTGGCCATGACCGGCGACGGCGTTAACGATGCCCCGGCGCTGAAATATGCGGATATTGGCATTGCCATGGGGATTACCGGCACCGAGGTGACCAAAGAATCAGCCGATATGGTCCTCACCGATGACAACTTTGCGACAATTGTGAAGGCCATTGAGCGGGGCAGGTGGATTTATGACAATATCAAAAAATATCTCACCTATCTCCTCCGGTGTAACATTACCGAAGTGGTTGTTATTGGTGGCATAGTTGTGATCATGGGGCCGGAATACTTGCCCCTTCTGCCGGCAGCCATATTGTACATAAACTTAGCCACTGACGGGCTTCCTGCCCTGGCCTTGGGGGTTGCGCCTCCTGACCCTGACATCATGCAGAGGCCGCCGCGGGATCCGCAGGAGAGCGTCTTCTCCTGGGACGTGCGGGCCTTTATCCTGCTGGCGCTGATGATAGAAATTCCATTTTTTTTCTACCTTTTCTTCCACGAGCTGGCTGACATAACCCATGCGCGGACCGAGATCTTCTTTCTATTCATTATCATAGAGAGCATCATCGCCCTCAACTTCCGATCCATGAAATATAGCATCTTTAAGTCACCCCCTCATAAATGGCTCCTCCTGGCCATTGCCTGGGAGCTGGCATTGGTGGCCATATTGGTCCAGTTTCCCACAGTCCGCCAGGCCTTTGGCATACAAATGCCCTCCATCTCTGATTTGGGGATGATACTCGGCTTCGGGGTGGTCGTATTCATCTCCATGGAAGTTATGAAGGCGTTCCTGAGAAGGAAAATGGCGTAAGGGAATAGGATGGCAGGGTAGATTCTGAATGACTAATTGAGTCAGGCAAGTCGAAAAATTGTTTCAGCCTTTTGCCGCCCCTGATTGCCCGGCAGATTCCCCGGGTCAAACTCCACACCCACGTTCTGCCCCGGGTTATCGGCTGAAAGCCCGCGCGGTCATCCTGTCCCAAAAACCGAAGACCGAAAACCATCAATTATCCCAGGACTGGGGCTTGGACTTTTTCTTCTCGGACTTAGCGCTCTTTTTGGCCAGTTTCTGACCATCCGCGGGTTTGGGCGGGGCTTGCTTATAAATGGTGTAAAGCGCCCCCTTCTTCTGCAGTTCCGCCAGCTTGGCCTTGGCGGCTTTGCCGTCCCGGAACTGAGCCACTTTGATCTGGGCGGGCTGGGCCTTGGCCGCCGCCCTGACGGACCGGGACCGCCTGGCCACTCCCGAAGCCCGGGCGAACCTGGCGGGCATAGCCCTGGCCTATCGCTTGAAAGCCCGAGTGGCCACCAACCCCCGGGTGCTGGTCCCCACCCTGGAAGTGGGCTTTCAGGAGGGAACCATAACCGTCTCGGGTATCATTCACACCCCCAAAGAACTGCATATCATCCAGGAAATCGTTAAAGAGGTTTGCGGCGACACCCCGGTGCGCCTGGACCTGCATCACCGGGTGTAATATGGTTTACGGTTCACGGTTTTCGGTTTACGGTTAACAGGACGAGTTCAACCAACGGGTTAAGTCAGGTCCTGCGATAACCACTGCCCGTTACATCATCAATCTTCTGAAGCCGACATCTTCTTCCTCCAGAGGAATGCGCCCGGACAGAAATTCCCCCAGCATTTCCTGAAACCCGGCCAGCAGGTCCCCGGCGATGAGGCCCCGATCCAGGCCCCCGGCCAGGTAATCCGCGGCCAGGCCGTGGAGATAGACCCCCAGGCGGGCCGCGTCCCAGGGAGTCATCTTCTGGGCCAAAAAGCCGCCGATAAGCCCGGTGAGCACGTCCCCGGTGCCGCCGCTGGCCAGGGCCGGGTTGCCCGTGCCATTGAGGCTAACTCTTCCTTCCGGATCCGCCACCACCGTCTGGGCCCCCTTGAGCACTATCACCGCGCCATAGCGCGCCGCGGCCTCCCGGGCGGCCTGAATCCGGTCCGCCTGGATTTCCTGGGCGCTCAAGCCTGTCAGCCGGGCCATCTCCCCCGGGTGGGGGGTAAGAATGCGCGGCCCCGGGGCGTCTTTGAGCCAGTCCGGGTTTGGGGCCAGGGCGTTGACCCCATCGGCGTCAATGACCATGGGCAAAGGCAGATGGCGGGCCAACTGTCGCACCAGTCCCCGGGTTTCCTCGTGAGTCCCCAAACCCGGGCCCAAGGCCACCGCGGTCTTGCCCGTGAGGAATTCCCGCAGCGCCGCCAAGGCCTGCGCCCCCAAAGCCCGAACCCCCGGGGCCTCGGGCAACGGCAGGGTCATGGCCTCAGTGACCTCCGCTTCCAGGATGTCATTGAGGCTGGCGGGGATGCCCAGGGTCACCAGCCCGGCTCCGGCCCTTAAGCCCCCTGCCGCGGTCAGGGCCGCGGCCCCAGTCTTGCCTTCGGACCCGGCCACCACCGCGAGGTGGCCGAAGTTGCCCTTGTGGCTCCCCCAAGGCCGGGGCGGAAGGAGCCGCCGCAGGTCCTCCGCCTCCGCCCACTCCACCGTCAGGTCCCGGGCCAGAGCCGGAGGAATGCCGATGTCCACCTGCCACAGGCGCCCCACGTAATCCCGACCGGGAGGCAGAACTTGGCCGATCTTGGGCCAGCCGTAGGTGGCGGTGACCTGGGCCATAACCGCCGCACCCAGGGGGCGTCCGGTGTCGGCGCACAGGCCCGAGGGGATATCCACCGCCAAGACCGGAGGCCGCAGGTGATTGACCTTCTCGATGAGCGCGGCCATGAGACCCGCCACCGGGGAGTTGAGGCCGATGCCCAACAGGGCGTCCACAATGAGGCCAGCCCAGGCCAGACGGTGCACCACGGGATTAAGGTGGGATTCATCCAAAACCTCAATCACTTCCACGCCTATCTGGGTTATGATCTCCAGGTTGACCCGGGCGTCGCCCCGCACCTCGTCCCTCTGGCCCAGGAGAAAAACGGCCACTGATTCGCCGGCGTTGGCCAGGTAGCGGGCCACCACAAAGCCGTCGCCGCCGTTGTTCCCCCGCCCGGCCAGCACCGCCACTCCCCCGGTGAGGGCGGGAAATTCCCGCCTGAGAATCCGGTAAGTGGTGCGGCCGGCATTTTCCATGAGCACCAGGGAAGGAATGCCCAGGTCCTCGATGGCCTGGCGATCCAACTCCCGCATCTGGGCGGCGGTGACGAGTTTCATTGCTCCCGACCTCAAAGTAATTTTGCCGGTAAAGATATCACAAGAAGCAACAGAACTCCATGATTTGGGAAAACGGCTTTGTCCGGTGAGTAATATGAAAATCTTTTTCGTCGGGGAGTCTTACATGCCAAAAAAAAGGTGCATAAGATGCACCCTATATTCATGTACCTACAGGCTTTAGCCCGTTCCTAGAGTTCCTGACCTTAATCCACTCCCTCCAAAAAATCTACTGTGTTTTGAAAATCCTCCGGCAGCGGCGCTTCCCAGTTTAACTCCTCCCCGCTCCGAGGATGGGTGAACCCCAACCGCCAGGCGTGAAGGAGTTGGCGGCGCACCAGGGGGCGCAGGGGCGAAAGTCGCGGCGGCGCGGCTTTGAGGCGGCTTACTCCCCCACCGTAGGTGGCGTCGCCTAATACCGGGTGGCCCAGGGAGGCCAGGTGCACCCTGAGCTGGTGGGTGCGGCCCGTCTGGGGGGTGAGTTCCACCAACGTCAATGGCCCCGGAAATTCCCGTACAACCTGCCATAAGGTTACGGCCTCTTTTCCTCGCCGGGAGTGCACCGACATCTTTTGCCGCTGGGTGGGGTGGCGGCCCACTATCCCCTCGATCCGCCCTGACTTTTGAGGCAGGCGCCCCCACACCAGGGCCAGGTAGCGCTTGCGGACCTCCCGTTCCTGAAACTGCCGCACCAGAGCTTGGTGGGCCAGTTCCGTCTTGGCGGCCACCAGAAGCCCGCTGGTGTCTTTGTCCAGGCGGTGGACCAGGCCCGGGCGGCTGACGTCGCCCATTTCTTTCAGTTCCGGGCAATGGGCCAGCAGGGCGTTGAGCAAGGTGCCGCCCCGGTGGCCGGGAGCGGGGTGGACCACCAGAGACGGGGGCTTGTTCACCACGATGAGGTCCCGGTCCTCATAGACCACATCCAGGGGTAGGGCCTCAGGAATGAGGCTGCTGGGTTCCGGCGGCAGCAGGGTGACCTGGAGGGCCTCGCCGGCCCTAACCCGGTGGGAGGCCGCGGCGGGGCGGCCGTTCAGGGTGACCAGGCCGGATTTGAGCAATTTCTGCAGACGGGCTCTTGACCAGCCCAGGCGCCGGGCCAGGTACTGGTCCAGACGGGGGCCGGATTCGCTTTCTCCTACGATCAGGGATATGACTTCGGAGTTGTTGTGGCCTGTCATTACCCAAATTCAGGGGGAAAAGGGAAAAAGGCGAAAGGGGTAAAAACCTTTTGCCTTTTTTCCCTTTTCGCCTTTTTCCCTTTTAACCTTTTATCCGCAAACTTTTTTCGCTGGCGTCCTTGATTTCACTGAAAATCATGCGCCCCGCGGTGGTTTGCAGGACGCTGGTGACGTTGACTTCCACCTCCCGGCCGATGAAGCGCCGGGCGTTTTCAATGACCACCATGGTGCCGTCGTCCAGATACGCCACTCCCTGGCCCTGGGACTTGCCCTCCCGGAGAATCTGCACCTGCAGCGTTTCTCCGGGCAGGACCGCGGGCTTCATGGCATTGGCCAACTGGTTGATGTTAAGGACCTGAATCCCTTGCAGTTCCGCCACCTTGTGCAGGTTGAAGTCGTTGGTCAGGATCTTGGCCCGCATCTTCAAAGCCAGGGCCACCAGCTTGGAGTCCACCCCCGCCTTGGGAACGTCATCCTCCACAAATTCCACTTTGAGACGGTTGTTCTGCTGGAGGCGCTTCAGGATGTCCAGTCCCCGGCGTCCCCGGGTGCGCCGCAGGTCGTCGGGAGAATCGGCAATGTACTGAAGTTCTTCCAGGATAAACTTGGGCACGATGAAGGTGCCTTCCAGGAAGCCGGTCTCTCCGATATCCGCGATGCGGCCGTCGATGATAACACTGGTGTCCAGGATTTTCAGGGGCATCCGCGTCTGCTTGGGCGACTCGAGAAAATAGGGGGTGCTCACCTCGGACATCTTTTTGCCCCCCAGGACCAGCCCGATATAACCGAAAATGGCAGAAAAAATGATGTATAAAGGAATTTGCAGGTTGGGAAGGTCCAGGAATTTGTCAAAGGGATAACTGGCCAGCTTGGCGATGCCCAAGCCGATGAAGAGTCCCAGGGTGCCGCCGAGGATGGTTTTCAGGGGGATGCGTTTGATTACTTCTTCCAGTGCCAGGGTGAGGAAAGTCACGAGCAAACCGCCCGCGGCCCCTGCCCAGCCGGCCCACCACAGGTGGCTGAAGGAAGGAATCTGGGAAGCAATGAGATAGCCGCTGAACGCGCAGATGCCCCCCATGATGGCCCCGATGACCACCTTTTTCAGCAAATCCGACTCACCTCCTTTCTTTGGATAAATGACGGGCAGTTACGAAGGGGCGCGCCGCGCCCCCGGTAAGTCTTGGCCCTGGATTGAATTCCGGGCCGAAAACCGGCGGGAGAATCGATGCCGCCCCAAGGAAACTTTAGATATATTATAGAAGATTTGACGCCTTAATGTCAGGCAATCATTTAAGGGCAGGGCAAGGAAAATCAGCGCTTCCCAACAATTCCTGCAGGTGCGATTCTATTTCCTCTTCCTTCGTATTGTTGACCAGGGACAGTTCTTTGATCAGCAAACTTTTTGCCGTGTCCAACATCTTCCGTTCCCCAAAAGACAGGTCCTTTTCAGACTTGAGGAGGGTCAGGTCCCGGAGCACTTCCGCCACCCGGAAAGGGGAGCCGGTCTTGATCTTGTCCATGTAGTCCCGGTACCGCCGGTTCCAGGTCTGGTTGTTCAGGCGGGGCGGCCGCTGCTGCAAGATTTCATAAACTTTGGTTACCGTGGGAAGGTCGATGATGTTCCGCAGACCGATATTCCGCGCGTTGCCGATGGGAATCATAATGATCATTTCGCTGTCCAACAGGCGCATGATGTAGAATTTTTCCGTCGACCCGGAAACGCTCCGTTCCTGCACCGACTCGATCACTCCCACGCCGTGGGCCGGATATACGGCCAGCTGGCCTTCGCGGAACATCTATCCCACCTCCTGATTATTTAATAACACATACGTGCATAAATTGCAACGCCGGTTGGTGGCCTTATAGCGTTTTCGATTTTCGGTTTTCAGTTTTAGGTTATAATTATTATGAATTATCAACAAGTTACAGGCCATGCTGGTGGCAATGGGAAGCGACCCCGGCCTTGCTACCGCTGAAACCGGAATAAAAGAATCTCTCCGTCCTTCACCAGATAATCCCGGCCTTCCACGTGGAGACGCCCCGCTTCTTTCACTTTGGCCGGGGACCCCCATTTTATAAGATCGTCGAAGCTCATGACTTCCGCCCGGATAAAACCTTTTTCCATGTCGGAATGGACCTGGCCCGCGGCCTTGGGCGCCGGGGTGCCCTGGGGCACGGTCCAGGCCCGGACTTCCGTGCCCACGATGGTGTAAAAGGTGACCAGCCCCAGCAGCCGGTAGGATTCCCGGATGAGGCGCTCGATGCCCGGCTCGGACAGCCCCACCCCGGCCAAGAAATCCCCCCGGTCCTCCGGGGGCAGCTCCGCCAGTTCAGCTTCCAGGTCCCCCACGATGGGGATAACCGGAACCTCCCGCCGGGCCGCCAGCTTCTTCAGGTCGCGGTAATTAGGCCCGCCATGAAGCTCTTCTTCGCTGACATTGGCCACGAACAGGCACGGCTTTAAAGTCAAAAGGGGCGTGGCCTTAAGGTGCTCTTTATCTTCCAGACTCAGCTTCAGGTCTTTGGCCCATTTCCCGCCATTAAGGCCGGCTTCCACCCGTTCCAGCACTATCAGGGCGGCCTGCGCCGGCTTTTCCCCGGACTTGGCCTTTTTTTCGATTTTCTGGCGCTGGCGGCCCAATATTTCCAAATCCGCCAGCAACAGCTCCGTTTCCACCACCTCCACGTCCCGAACCGGGTTAAGTTCGCTTAAAGGGTGGGGGGAATCGGGCGCGGTGAAACAGCGCACCACATGGACCAGCAGGTCCACGTCCCGGATGTGAGCCAGGAACTGGATTCCCAGGCCCTCCCCCTTGGAGGCCCCGGCAATGAGCCCGGCCACGTCCACGAACTCAATGGCGGTGGGGGTGAGTTTCTCCGGTTTGAAGAGCTTCCCCAGGGCCTCCAGGCGGGCATCCGGCACCGCCACCACCCCGGTGTTGGGGTTGATGGTGCAAAAGGGGTAGGGAGCCACCTCCGCGCCCGCGCCGGTGAGGGCGTTGAAAATGGTGCTCTTCCCCGCGTTGGGAAGCCCGATGATGCCGCAGCGCCAGGACATTTAAAAGTTTTCAGTTTTGAGTTTTCAGTTTTCAGTTATTACTCGGAGCATTAAAGAAGTTCCTTCCTTTTGCTCCCTCCCCCTTGAGGGGGGAGGGCTGGGGTGGGGGTGAAGGTAATCCATTTTCCGCTCCGAGTAATAAAAGAAAAAATAACACTCCGTTAATAAATCATATTAGAGAAATATAGTCAGGATGACAAGTTAGAGGCGTTTCCCACATAAAACCGCCACTTGCAGAACATATCCGGGGGATGCAGGTCCGGCGGCGCAAACAGGCATTGAGTTAGAATATTTTTATCGATTTCTTGGGCGAATTTTTCAAATTCCGCCCGATGCATTTCTTTGCAGCGATACTCCGGTAGTCCCCGTTTGAGCCGGGCCTCCTGGGTGGGGCAGGAGGGCACGGTGAGGATGACTTCATGGGGATGCGCCTCTATCTGATAGCCCACCAGGAGGGTCCACGGCCAGAAACGCAGGGCCTGGACAAAGCCTTCCAGGCCCCGTTCCTGGATGTTAAAGCGCTTCACCAGGTCCCGGGCTCCCATACCCGAAACCCGGCCCCAGACTTTTTCATTCAATTTATCGGCGGTGGCCTCATCAAAGAGTTCACTAATATAAATATACCAGAAAGCATCCACCACCCGGTAGTGCCAGAGGAGAAACCGGAGATACTGCCGCAAGCCGGAGGCATCCATGCCTTCAAAGATCGTCAGGTCCATGTTCCACTCCTTTGCCGGCATAGGAGGATATGTTTCTTCAGGCTCAAAATAAACCAGTCCGGCTGAACTCGCCAGTTTTTTCTGAAAAGCTGCTCCCCAGATAACGGCAAAAGGGCGGCGCCGGATTAAAGCCGGTACCGCCCTGAATCAATCAGAAGGGGGGCGCGCTGGCAGGAATCCAGCGCCCCCAACGGTCTAATGGGGAATAAGGGGGTTAACGGCCCCGGCCGGAACCGGAATCGCCTCCCCGGCCCCGTTGTGGGCCGCCTCCGCCCCTGGGCGTCTGCCGCTGCTGCTGACGAAATTCCGGGGCCCGGCGCTCCATTTGCGGCCTTTCAATCCGCTGTTGCCTGAACTCCCTGACCCTGGAACCCCGGAAGGGGTCTTGCCGGCGGATCTGGAACTCCTCCCGGCGAAACCGGCGCAGGTCTTCCCGGGGCAAAGTGCGCCGCTCAAACTGCCGTTCCCGGCGGATATCGTCGCGCATCTCCCGGGGGCCCCGCAAAGATTGGGGCGGCAGCCTCATGCCCCGGAACCGATCATCGCGCTCCCGGAACTCCCGGCGTTCCCGTTCTCGCACTTCCGGTCTGAACCTTCGTTCTTCCCGTTCACGAAATTCCCGGCGCTCCCGCTCCCGGACTTCGGGCCGGACCCGTTCTCGTTCCCGGACCTCCCGCCGGAGCTCCCGGTCTATCTTGGGAACCCGGGGCAGGTCCCGGGGGCTGGCCACCACGTCAGGCCGGGCCAGCTCCCGCTCAAACCGGCGCACATCCCCCGCCCGGCGAATCTCCAGGCGCCGTCCTTCCCGCAACTCCCTGGGGATGGTGTCCCGGATGAAATGCCGTCGGTCCAGCACGAACCTGGGCGGCAGCCCATTGCGGATTTTGATAATAGTCACGTCCCTGGCAAAGTTGTTGATGCGCACGATATTAATCCGGGTGACCCGGGCGACAAAGGGGAAGCGGGGGCCGAAAAAGAAAAAGGCCCGGGGCGCAAAGGCCGGAAAAAAGACGTCAGACAGAAACACCGTGCGGGGAAAGATGGTGGGGATAAAAGGAAAAGGCGCCAGGCAGCCGCAGTTATAATAGGAATAGGAAGGGACGTAAGGCTGCCCGAATCCCAGTAAAAAATTGGCGGCCTGGGCAAAGATCCAGAAGGGAGCGGTGATCAGATCCAATATGGGCGACCCTGGAGAATAGCCGCCGGGAGGAGCATAAGCCGGAGGCGGCACGTAGTTGGGCGGCGGGATGGGAGCCCAGCCGATGTGTTCCTCGCTGGTGCGCCAGGCCGCGGTGGAAGGATACCAGGTGCGGCCAGGGACCCACGCCCAACCGTGTTCCTGGGTGGGCATCCAGTTGCCGTAATGGTAGGTGGCCCAGCCCCAGGGTTCGTTGGTCTCAAAGACCCAGCCGTCGTCGGTGGGAACCCAGCGGCCGTCCAGATAGGGCCGCCAGTTCTCCGAAACCCGGGTGGGAACCCACACCGGTCCGTGGTTGCCGTAATCCACCCACTGGCCGTAAGGGGAGAGCTCCTCGTAGAACATGGCCACGTCTTCCGTGCCCGCGGAGGCCGGCGGAGCTAACGAAACCACCAGGAAAGCTGCCAGCAGTCCGGCCAGCAACGCCTTAAAACTTAATTTCTCTTGTAAGGATTTCATTTCAGTTTTCTCCAAAACCAGATTCTCCAGCCGGGCTGTACGTAAAGGATGGGTTTTTGCAAGGCAACGGTATCCCGACTTAGCTCTAAAATAAGAACTAAAACCAGAAGCGCAAGGGCACATAGTCTTAGCGGCAAGGTATCAGAGAGAGAGAAGCAGGGTTAAGTCTGGGGTGGGAACAAAGCCGAAAATCCGAAAACTTCAGTCTATAACTATATATAGGGTTATAAATAATTGCGCCTCAATGGGGGCTTCTTTCCAGGGTATCGCTGCAGGTTGTCACCCTGAACCGAAGGCGAAGGGTCTCTTTACTTACTGCAAAGAGGAGATTCTTCGCTGCCTTCGGCGGCTCAGAATGACAAATTAGAGGAAGGCAAGGCACATGCGCATAAATTAATCGCTATGTATAAAAACCCCCCCGGCTTTTTCCTTGCCAGAGGCGCTCCCCTTCATATATCTTTAATTTTCTGGTATTTTCTAACCTTGAGCCTGTCCCCTACCGTGAGCGGGGTCGATATTTACCGGAGATTTACCTGAGGGGCTAAATATAACTTCCGACTTGATCCAGTTTATCTTCGCCGGGTTGACTGCCGGAGCGATCTACGCCCTGGTGGCCCTGGGTTTCGGAGTGGTGCACAATACCATGGGCATCGTTAACTTCACCCAGGTGGACTTCGTGTCCCTGGGGGGGATGGTGCTCTACAGCGCCCTCTTTGCCCTGGGACTGCCCATGCCCGCGGCTTTGGTGGCCGGAGTGGCCGGGGTGGCCCTCATCGCCCTGGCGGTGGAAGCCTTAGGGATCCGCCCCTCCCGCTCTCAGAGCCACCTGGTGCTCATCTTCCTCACCATCGGCCTGTCCATTATCCTCCGGGGGGGCATGAAGCTCATCTGGGGAAAAACCTCCATGGCGGTGCCGCCCCTGTCCGGAGAAGACCCGGTGAAGCTCCTGGGGGCCACTATCCTGCCCCAGACCCTGTGGATCATGGCCTTAACCGCCCTGGCCATCGTGGGGCTGGTCTTCTTTTTCCGCAAGACCCCCATGGGGCTGGCCATGCGGGGGGTGGCGGCCAACGAAGCCGCGGCCGCGGCGGTGGGACTAAAAGTCTGGCGGGTCAAGGCCATGAGCTTCGCCCTGGCCGGGGCCTTGGGAGGCCTGGCGGGCTGCCTGGTCACCCCCATCACCACCCTGGCCTACGACGTGGGGGTGCTGCTGGGCCTAAAAGGCTTCGCCGCGGCCATCCTGGGAGGGTTCGGGTCCTTTCCCGGGGCCATATTAGGGGGTTTACTGCTGGGGTTGCTGGAAAGCCTGGGCGCGGCCTATATCAGCAGCGCGTATAAGGATGTCATTGCCTTTGTAGTGCTGTTGCTGGTGTTGTTTATCCGGCCTAAGGGGTTGTTGGGCTCGGCGGGGTAGGAGTAAGCCGTGAAATGTGTCATCTGTCGGCAAGGAGAAACCAGCCCGGGCCTGGTTACTGTGCCCCTGCAGCGTGGAGAGACCACCGTCATCTTTAAAGAAGTGCCCGCAGACGTTTGTGAGAATTGCGGGGAGTATTATCTAAGCCAGGTTGTAACGGAGAAGCTGCTAGCCAGGGCGGAGGCCGCGGTGAAAAACGGCGCGGAAGTGGAGATTTTGCGGTACGCTGCATAAATGAGGTCTTAAAAGAAATTATCCAGGTATCTTGTGAAAAAAAATCAACATCGCATCCTCATGGGCAATGAGGCCATGGCCCGGGGCATCATCGAAGCCGGCTGCACCCTGGCCGCGTCCTATCCCGGCACTCCGGCTTCGGAAATCCTTCAGGCGGTGGCCGCGTTTGCCAAAGAGACCGGCGTCTCCATCCACGCCGAGTGGTCGGTGAACGAAAAGGTGGCCTATGAGACGGCCCTGGCCAACGCCATGGCGGGCCGCCGGGCCGCGGTGTCCATGAAGCAGGTGGGACTCAATGTGGCTTCGGACCCCTTTCTGCGCTCCGCCTACCTGGGGGTCAAGGGCGGGCTCATTGTCATTTCCGCGGACGACCCCGGCCCCCACAGCTCCCAGACGGAGCAGGACAGCCGATTCTTCGCCATGTTCGCCAAGGTCCCGGTCCTGGACCCTTCCAGCCCCCGGGAAGCCAAGGACATGGTGCGGACGGCTTTGGAGCTTTCGGAAAATTTTGAGCTGCCGGTAATGCTGCGCCCCACCACCCGGGTGTGCCACGCCCGGCAGACCGTGAATCTTTCCCCCCCGGAAATCCTGGACCGCCCCGCCCGGTTCGAGAAAAACCCCGGCCGCTGGTGCGCCACACCCCAGTTTGTTCGGGAACTGCATCAGCAATTAAACGATAAAATTGAAAAAATCGCCGGGGAGCCGGATTTCTCACCCCAACTCACTGCCGGAGACGATTCCTTCCCCGGTGTTGCCCTTGTCGCTTCCGGCGTGGTCTTCGCCCATACCTGGGACCTGCTGGAGGACCTGGGACTCCTGGGGAGAGTGGATTTATACCAGGTGACCATGCCTTATCCCCTGAATGGGGATTTCGCCCATCGCCTCACCCTGCACTATCAGCGGATACTGGTGCTGGAAGAAACCTATCCGGTCATTGAACTTCAACTAAAGAGCGAAAAGGTCCAGGGGCGGCACTCCAAGACCGTCCCCGGCCAGGGGGAACTGACCCCCGAGGTCATTCGGGGAGTCCTGGAGAAATTCCTGGGACTGCCGGAAACCCCGGCGGCCACGCCTCCGGGAGGCGGCGTGCGCCCCACCCTGTGCGCCGGTTGCGGCCACCGGGCGGCCTTCTACGCCATCCGGGAGACCTTTCCCGGCGGCATCTTCCCCAGCGACATCGGCTGCTATACCCTGGGCATGAACCTGGGCGCAGTGGACACCTGCCACTGCATGGGCGCCGGCATCAACCAGGCTGCGGGGTTTTACCACGCTTACGCCGCCGGGGGCGATGAGGTCCCCCCCATCGTGGCCACCATCGGCGACTCCACCTTTTTCCACGCCGGGGTCCCGGCCCTGATGAACGGGGTGATTCATCAGGCCCGCTTCATCTTGGTCATCCTGGACAACGCCACCACCGCCATGACCGGCCACCAGCCCACCCCGGAGCAGGGGGTCACCGCCATGGGCCAGCCGGCCCGCCCGGTGTTTATCACCGACCTGGTCCGGGCCTGTGGGGTGCAATTTTTAAGGGAGTGCGACCCTTACGATATTCCGGGTTTCATGTCTATTCTTCAGGAAGCGCACCATTACTCCCGGGCCCCGGAAGGGGGGGTGGCGGTGGTCATCGCCAGGCACCCCTGCATCCTGGACAAAAAGGTCCTGGCCGGCCAGCCGGTTTATGAGATGTGCGTCACCGAGGACTGCAGCGGCTGCCGCCACTGCCTGGACGAGTTCGAGTGCCCGGCCCTGACCCTTAACGAGGCCACGGAACAGGTGGTCATCGATGGAGTCCGCTGCATAGGTTGCGGGGTGTGCAGCCACGTGTGCCCGGCAGGGGCCATTGAGGCGAAGAGGAAAGAGTAGATTGATTTGGGGGAGGGGGCTAATGGGCATCTGCCCAATCCCCCTCCCCCAATCCCTTAAGAGGGAGATTGATTGCCGGGAAAGTCGGGGCCACAGGCCCCGCCTTCCCAGGCCTTATGGGGGTTGGGAGCGGGGTTTGGGGGGAGGGCAGGGGCCGTCGGCCCCTGGCCCTCCCCCCAAAGAAAGCATCCTACCTATGAAACAACAGATAATCATCAGCGGGCTGGGGGGGCTGGGGGCTTTGACTTTGACCCGGCTCCTGGCCGAGGCGGCCGCGGCTCTGGGGCTGGAGGTCATCACCTCGGAGACCCACGGCATGGCCCAACGGGGCGGCGCGGTCATCTCCATGGTCAAAGTGGGGCCGTTTAAAGGCCCCCTTATTCCCGCGGGGTCCGCGGACTTGGGCCTGTTTCTGACCCTCAAGACCCTGCCGGCGCACCGCTTTTACTTGAAGCCCGGCGGCGCGGCCTTTGTGAATACCGCCACCCCCGGCGATTATTTTCACGTGGATGGCCTGGCCCTGTCGGCCCAACTGCATCTTCCCCCCGTGGCCGCCAACCTGGCGCTCCTGGGTTATGCCGTAGGTAAAGGAGGGCTGTTCTGCGGGGCGGACCTGCTGGAAAAAGTCATCGGGGAAAAAACCCCGGAACGTTTCCGGGAAATGAACCTGCAAGCCTTTCAGGCGGGGACGGCAGTAGAATAAATAAAACCACGAAGGGCACGAAGAATTCACGAAGCTACACTAAAAATTATTTATAAATCGGCGCTTCGGCGCCAATTTATAAAATCTTTCTTGGTGTTCTTGGTGTGATCTTGGTGTCCTTCGTGGTGAAAAATATTTTAAATGAACACCTGGCAAAAAACCCAATTCTTCATCCTGCGCCACCGCACCGGCATCCTGGTGTGGGTGCTGGCCGGGGTTCTGGCCCTGATGCCCATATTCCTCCGCAATCCCTACACCCTGGGCATCCTGAACCTCATCGGCCTCCACGTCATCGTGGTGCTGGGGTTAAATCTGTTCATCGGCTATGCCGGCCAAATTTCCCTGGGTCACGCCGGGTTCTTCGGCCTGGGGGCTTACGGCTCCGCCATCCTCACCACCACCTGCGGCCTGCCGCCCTGGCCCGCCATGATCATCACCGCCGCGGGACTGTTGGTGGTGGCCCTGATCATCGGGGTGCCGACCTTGCGGCTCCACGGCCACTACCTGGCCATGGCCACCCTGGGGTTCAACTACATCGTGCACCTGGTCCTGGTGCAGTGGGACTCCGTTACTGGCGGCCCCGCCGGCCTGTCAGGAATACCATCCCTGTCGGTCCTGGGATGGCCCATGAATAGCGACCTTAAATTCCACTACCTGGTTTGGACTTTCGCCATGGTAGCCCTGACCCTGTGTCTTAATTTGGTGCGCAGCGGCCTGGGCCGGGGACTGGCGGCCCTGGCCGAAGACGAAGTGGCCGCGGCCACCCTGGGGGTGGACGTTAAAAGGGCGAAAATTCAGGTCTTCGTCCTGTCCGCGGTGTTCGCCTCCGTGGCCGGGAGCCTTTACGCCCACTATTTCGGCTACATCAACCCCGACGCGTTCAGCATTTTCCATTCCCTGGACCTGGTCATCATGGTGGTGGTGGGGGGCATGGGCTCCATTTGGGGCACTCTTTTCGGCGCGGCCTTCATCACCACCCTGCCCCATTTCCTGGGGGTGTTCGAGACCTACGTGGACATCATTCACGGCCTGATTTTGGTGGTGATTCTCCTGTTCCTACCCCAGGGGTTTATCACCGGATTGGTGGATTTAATCAAGATCCGCCTGGCCCGCCGCCGGATGGCGGGGACAGCCACAGAGCGAACTTAACAGCAAGAGGCTATTCTGCCCTACGGAAACGTTTATGGGCAGGAAATTCTTTCACCCCCACCCTGACCCTCCCCCCTCAAGGGGGAGGGAATTTCAGGTTATTTTCGGCAAAAAATATCAGGTACTTTGGGATCGCATCTTAGGTTTTACTGAAAGCTGAAAACAGAAAACTAACAATATGGAACAACGTCTGGCCAGTCCTCTTCTGCAAATCTCCGGCCTCACCCGGCATTTCGGGGGGTTGCCGGCCCTGGACCAGGTGAGTTTCCAGGTGGCCGAAGGCCGGGTCACCGCGCTCATCGGCCCCAACGGCGCGGGCAAGACCACCCTGATTAACTGCCTTTCCGGCGTCCTGGAGCCCGACTCCGGCACCATCATTTTTCAGGATCGGGACATCACGGGGCTTTCGCCCCACCAGGTAGCCCGGCTGGGGATCGCCCGCACCTTCCAGAACCTGCGCATTTTTCCCCGCATGTCGGTCCTGGACAACGTGCTCTGCGGCCTTACGGTCCAGGCCGGAGGTTCCCTGTTGGAGGCGTTGCTGCGAACCCCGGGCCTCCGCCACCGGGAACGGCGTCTGAAACTCACGGCCTTGGAAGCTCTGGATTCTTTTGGCCTGGGGGACAAGGCCGGGTGGCCGGCGGGGGCGCTGTCCTACGGTGACAAGAAGCGGGTGGAAATGGCCCGGGCCTTTGTCTCCCAGCCGGTGCTCATCCTGCTGGACGAACCGGTGGCGGGCCTCAATCCCGAGGAGACGGCCCAGATCGCGGCCCTCATCCGCCAGATGCGCGTTTACGGCAAAACCATGCTGCTGGTGGAGCACGACATGGACCTGGTCATGGGGGTCTCCGATCACGTGGTGGTCCTGGACGGCGGCTGCCGCATTGCCCAGGGGCCCCCCGACGAAATCCAGGTCAACCCCCTGGTCCTGGAAGCCTACCTGGGGCGGATGAGCGCCACGGCTTAACTGCCAGCGATCAGTGGCCAGTGGTCAGTGAGCAGTGAGCAGTGAAAAAGCGGTTTAGCGGTTTGGCGGTTCGGCGGTTTGGCAGTTGGCTAACCCTAAACCGCCGAACCGCCTGAACCTTGAACTTTGAACTTTGAACTAGCAAAAGGAGAACCCATGGGCGAAACGGCTCGGGAGGTCATGGACTCCATTTTTTTTACCCTCCGGCCCACTCAGACCATCGCCGAGGCGGTGAAGCTCTT
>Ga0194126_10006325_pt1 | contig 16927 bp, 14 predicted proteins | sample TA2KigC150mmetaG_FD_148641 | JGI IMG/M metagenome (GOLD analysis project Ga0194126, IMG submission 148641) | Freshwater microbial communities from Lake Tanganyika, Tanzania - TA2015035 Kigoma Deep Cast 150m | ecosystem: Environmental > Aquatic > Freshwater > Lake | place: Tanzania: Lake... | reverse complement strand
CTATCAGTATGCCCTGCTCGACCCGCGAAGGCTCGTCATCTGCCCGTACCGTGGCATCAGCCCGCTCGTGCCTGATGATGCCGAGACGATTGTCCGGCACTCACCGTACAACCGCCGGGCCGACTATGTGCGCGAGCGAATCAGATTCGGCCCGGGCCTCGGCATCCGAATCAACCGGCGGCTGGTTGCCTGGGGCCTGACCCACGACGATTGCTCGATGGGCTTCCTTCATGTCCTGCCCGAGCACCGGGGCCGGGGTCTGGCCCGGGCGCTGACCACGGCCCTGGCGCGGAAGCTGCTCGGGCTCGGGGTCCGGCCGTTCATGTACATCGTGCAGGAGAACAGGGCATCGGTCGTGCTGACCGCCAGCATGGGTTTCGAGCGCTGCGGTACGATCTGCTGGTTTGGGACCGAGTAGTCGCTAGCCGATACCGCCGGCCGAGACTTCCTTCAGAGCCCTCAACTCGTTGACGAGCTGAGCCGCCTCATAGGTCGTGCTTGCACGCAGCAGCAGACAGCCTTTGTGCTCCTTGCGCTCGACCCGGGGCAGCGACCCGAGGAATTCCTCGACTTCGCGCGGCGGAATCCCGAGATAGCCGGCGAGGAAATCCGATCCCGTGTTGACCACGACGATGACCTCTTCTTTTCCCGGGAACGGCCAGCGGTCAGGGTCAACCGCGACGACGATTGTCCCCTCAGCCGCGGCTTTGCCTTCGGCCCGGGGCGGGAAGTACTCGAATCCCCGGCGCCTCAGCCCGAGGTCATCGAGGCCGAGCAGCTTGACCAGAATCTCCTGCTGCTTCGGAGTGGCGTCGGACGCGGGAAAAGGCTCGCGCGTCGCACCCGCACTCTCACGCTTCTGGGTCAGGCCAAGACCGGCGATGCTCGCGTACTCCTTGCGGTGAACTGCCGTCTCTGGTTCGCGCCGGGACGGCTCGGGCCGGGATGGCGCTGGTTTCGGCTCCGGCCTGGTCGCCGCGGGCTCGGGTTTCGAGACTGCGGGTTCAGGCACCGGCCGGTCCTCGGGAAACGGTCTGGGTCGCACAACCTCGACGCCGTCACCGCGATACAGGTCAAAGCCGAGCGGCCGCACGTCGAGGTTCATGTTCCTCAGATACGAAAGCATCTCCCGGGCCGTCGAACTCAGGGACCACAAGCACAATCGGAAACCTGCCCTTGCTCAGGCACTCCTCAACGCCGGACCGGAACGTCGCCGCGGAGAAGCCCGGTCCCATCCGGGACGAAACCCAGTCGGCCAGTGCCATGCCGAGCGCCTCATCAAACAGGCCGGTAAAGGCCGGGTACTTCTGATGCCAGAGCCGGCCGTTGGCGGCGAGCAGGTCGCTGATGACGCCGGCCGCGCTGCCTTCAAGTTTCATATCCGGACAACCGACGAGCTGGACTCCGCCCCGCTCGTCAACCGCCACCAGCACTCGACCGGACACCGGCTGCGGCACCACGACTGCCGCCCGTGGCATCGGCCCTTTCGGCTCGGCCATTCCCAGGAACTCAGGCGACTGGACAATCAGTTCAACCAGGTCAATCGTCTGACCCCGAGCCTGCGCCGTTGCCGACGACCAGTGCTCGCCGAACTTGCTGACCCGGATGCAACAGGGATTCATCGCCTGGGTGGCGGCCGCTTGCCCGCCATCACGCCCGGTTTGGACCCCGGTGCGGGCCCTGGCCCCTCCGGCTCACGCTCGGGTGCAGGTTTCTCGGTCGGCTCCGGCTGTGTCGCTGCCGGCTGCGTCGGGGTCGGGTGCGCGGCCGGCCCGGCCCGGGCCGGAGCCGGTCGGGCAACGCCGGACTGAGGTTGTGCCGGACGGAGAGTCCCGGTGGTTGTCCTGGCCGAGACATCTGCCCGCGACGGTGCGTCTGCGGCCGGTCGAGGTGCTACGGAGACCTCGGCACCGAGCCGGGCCGGAACCGCAACCTCAATGCCGGAGCTGGTGTAGACCGCTGCGCCGACCAGTCGGACCGACAGGTGGAATCCGTTCAAGTAGTCGAATGCCTCGCGGGCGCTGTGGTCGGTGGCAGCGGCGACCAGCACGACCGGGAACCGGCCCGCAGAAAGACTCGCGGCAATTCCCGAGAGGAGCTTCTCGTCGGTCCAGTCCGGCATGGCCCGCTCGTGAATCGCCTCGGCCATGCTCTTGCCCAGGGGCTGCTCGACCAGGGCGAGGAATTCCTCGACCGGCATGCGCCAGAGCCGGCCCGAAAGGCCGAGCACGTCTCCGGCCACAAGAACTGCCGAGCCAGGGTCCTTCTCATCCGGGCAGCCGACGAGGGTGATACCGCCTGCCTCGTCCACCGCAACGAGCAGCCGGTCGGTACGGATGCCGGGTTGAATCACCGGTACGGTGATTCGCACCGGCGCATCCGGATGGCCCTGCCCGGTGAGGAACTCGGGCGCCTCGAGCACCAGACCGAGTGCGTCAACTACGACGCTGCTTGGCTCCGGCAAGAAGGAAATCCAGCCGCGCCGTTCCTCGCGGCTGCGCGCGCAGTAGCTTCCGGTCCTGGCCTCAGAACCGGCCGAGGGGCTGCTGGCAGCGTCCACGGCGAATGGTAGCCGGTCTCGGCCGCAGTGTCAAGCGGAACTGGCTTCGCGCCCCGGTCTTCGCCGAAGCCTGCGGCGGCCGCGCGGCTCGGTGCGCCCCGCCACATACGAGCAGGGGAGGCCGAAGCCTCCCCTGCTGTCAAGGAACCTCAGCGGTCTACTGCTGGCCGAGGATGACGAACTCAACGCGACGGTTAAGGGCGCGGCCTGCCGCGGTGCCGTTGTCGGCGACCGGCCGGGACTCGCCGTATCCTTTGGCCGTCAGTCGGCTCTGGTCAATCCCGAAGTTCTGAACCAGATAGTTGACCACCGACCAGGCGCGGCCGTCGGAGAGTTTGAGGTTATGCTCATCCGAGCCCTGGCTGTCGGTGTGGCCCTGGATTTCGACTCTGATGGTCGGATTTTCCTTCAGAATCTTCGACGCGTCCTCAAGCGCGGGACGCGACTCGGGTTTGATTGTCGTTTTGTTGACGTCGAAGTAGATGCCTCTCAGGGTAATGGCCATCCCTTCCTTGACCAGGGCAAAGTCTTTGACCATCGGCTTGTCCTGCTGGAGCACGACCGCGGCCGACTGGGTGATGTAGCCCTCGGCCGAGACCGTGACCGCATAGGAGCCGACCGGTATCTCGGCGCTGTAGACGCCGGTGGTCGGGTCGGTAGCTGCCTCGGGCACGCTGGTATTCGGGAAGCTGACGGTGGCAGCCAGCGGCGAGTTGTCCTTCTTGTCCGACACCCTGCCGGTGATGGTTGACTTCATCGCCTCGGGCGTGAGGCTGAAGGCAGGTGCAGCAACCTGTCCTTCTTCAACCCTGACGGTCAGCGTTGCCGGGAAGTAGCCCGGGACCCGAACCGTGACCGAGTAGACTCCGACCGGAACGTCATCCACCCGGAACGCGCCGGTCGCCTCGTCCGATGTCTGGGAGGGAACTGACGTGCCCGGGAACTCAATGTTGGCGACGAGCGGCCGGTTGTTTGTCGCGTCAACCACGGTTCCGGCGATGACGCCGTAGGTGACGAGCGGCCGCAGCTTGAAGTCGTACTGTGCGACTGCGCCGTCTCTGACCTCAATCGGCACGGCCTGACGCTGGTAGCCGTCGGCACCGACTTCGACCACCACAACGCCGGCCGGCACGCGCTCGACGCGGAACACGCCGGTGCCCGGGTCGGTCTGTTGAGCAAGGAGCTTGGCATTCTCCGGGAACGCGACGCTGGCCGCGACACCCGCCCCGGTCCGGGCGTCGGTCACCCGGCCGGCAATCGTGCCGAACTGGGCCGGTGCGCGCTTGCCGAACGGTGTGGCAAAGCCGAACCCGGCGATAATCTCGTTGGGCTGGGCTACGCCACCGGCCTCGCCGAAGCTGAAGGTGTAGCCGAGCTTGAACATCATTGACGTCGCCGAGCCAAATGCGATACCGGGCGTGAGGTGGAGATGGCCGTTTTCGGTGTCGAAGATACCGGTCGTTGTGGCGTCAACCTGCTGGGACAGGAACTCGGCGAACAGGGCAAAGCCCTTGCCCTGAAGCTCGACTCCAGAGCCGTAGTGCGTCTCACCTGCCACCTCGCCGTAGCTGAGAAGGAAGTTGGGTGCGGAGGGCAGCACGTCCTGCAGATGCAGGGTAGCCAGACCACTCCAGGCGAGCTTGTCAGCCTGCACGATGCCATCCGGGTCGAGCGCGACCCAGTCCCGCTTCTTTTCCCGGTCGGCAATGGTGTACGACGCAGTCCCGCCGAGCTTGAGCACGGGCAGGACCGGTACCGACACCTTGCCGCCGGCTTTCAGGTCGTGGTAGCCCCAGATAAAGCCGTCCTCGGTGGCAGACTTCGGGGTTTGGAACACGCCGCCCCAGGAGCCGAACAGCTCAAGTCCGACATACTTTGTTACCACAGGCGCGTAGCTCAGCTCGGGGGCAACGAGGTCGCCGACCCAGCCGCTATTGGTGGCGTCGAACTCAGCATTGCGGGCGAGCGCATGGAGCGAAAGCGTCAGGCCTGCTTCCTGCTCGACCAGTGCGTTTTGGACACGGAACAGACCTTTGCCGCCGCCGATACCGGGATAGCTCAGCACCAGCGCGGGCACGAACAGGGCCACGAGCAGCGACCACGTTCGTTTGTTCACACTTCCTCCTTGTGGTTTGGGGCTGTGCCGGCCGCGATTGAAGAAGCCAAGTCACTCGACCTGGCGGCCGGACACAACGTGCTTGTAGTGAGACTGGTTAGACCGATGTCAGAGTCCGGGGATTCAGTGACGCCTGCCAGATTCAACTGGCCCGCCCGACATCAGAGCCCGGGTTCGCCCTGACCATGGCCATCCGCCTCGCGGGCTGAAGGACAGCCGGGCAGCGCCTCGCCTACTGCCCGAGACGGTCGGGGTCGTCCCAGAAGTCCGCGAACTTGAGTTCTGCTACACCCTGGGCTTTGACTCGGCGACCGGACACCGAGTCTATCGCGGTGAACTCAAAGTCGGCCTGGACAGCATCGAGCATGCCCGAGTTCTCGGTCGGGTCGTCGCCGATGTCGTCGGCGAAGTACTTCGACTTCCACCATGACTGGGTAACCACCAACGTAACCTCGGTTGCCTTCGGCAACTCCTGCTCAACCGGAATCGTGATCGTCAGCGGGACAAACAAGTCATCGTATGAATTGCCGCTGCCGATGAGGGTGGTGTAGGAAACAGTGTATTCCTTGATCTCAGCATGGAACGGAGTCCAAGTCGGCAGACCGGCACCAATCTCCACATACTGGAACTCAAATCTGCAGGTGTCGTCGGCCATTCCCACGAAGTATGAGAGTTCTTCTTCGCTGTCCGGGATGGTCGGGTCGTTCCAGACCGACCAATCGGCGATGTCGCAGTAGACCGGCATTCCGCCGTTGATGCTCACGACCCGCAACACGTCCTCCCGCTCGGCACAGGAGCAGGAAAGGAGCACACCGGCAAGCGCCGCGACCAGAGAGATTCCGAATACGACTCGAGGCATAACGTTTCCTCCTTTGGTCATTTACGTTTATTGTACCTTCGTCTGTCCGGCTGTCAAGCAATGCAGGTGACCCCGGTTCCGAGATTGACCGCCACGAAAGACAGACCCAGGCAGACGAAGCGAGAAGCGAGAAGCCAGAGCGCAGAAGTCAGAAGCCGGACGTTCTCGCTTCCAGGTTCTGCAATCTCGCTTCTGCCCTCGACCGGACCCGGTTTGTGCGCTGAGTGGCCCATTGTCGGATTCGGCGGTGACCCCGTGGCACGTCGTGAGACAACTCGCGGAGTTGACTTCCCCGGATACCGGTCTAGAATTGGGCAGAATCCAGATGCTGCTGACAAGACACTTTGATATCTACCGGAGCCGTAGCTCCGACTCTTAAGGAGGCCCAGGATGTCAGGACACTCCAAATGGTCAACCATCAAGCACAAGAAGGGCAAGGCCGACGCGGCCCGCGGTCGGGCCTTTTCGAAGCTGATCAGAGAAATCACGACGGCGGCGAGAATCGGCGGCGGTGACCCGGCGGGAAACCCGCGACTGCGCACCGCAGTGGACTCGGCCAAGGCGATCAACATGCCCGCAGAGAATGTCGAGCGGGCGATAAAGAAAGGCACCGGTGAGCTGCCCGGAGTCACCTACGAGGAAGTGACCTATGAAGGCTATGCCCAGGGCGGGGTTGCCTTGATGGTCCGGGCGCTGACCGACAACAAGAACCGCAGCACCGCGGAGATCCGTCACGTCTTTGACAAGTACGGCGGCTCGATGGGCTCGGCCGGGTGTGTTGCCTGGCAGTTCAAGCCACAGGGACTGATTGTCGTGAGCAAGGACAAGTCGGACGAGGACTCGGTCCTGACCGCAGCCCTTGAGGCAGGCGCCGACGACGTGCAGACCGAGGCGAGCGCGTTCTCAATAGTCACGCCGCTGGACAAGCTCGAGGCGGTGAAGAAGCAGCTCAAAGCCGCGAATATCGAGTGGGAGAGCGCCGACTTGACCCAGATTGCGGCCAACACCGTACCGGTGTCTGAAGCCGACGCCCCGCGAGTCCTCAAGCTGATTGAGATGCTGGAGGAGTTGGAAGAGGTCCAGCAGGTCTACGCCAATTTCGACATCGCGGACGATGTGCTCGAACGGGTTACGGCCGGAGCCTAGCCTGACTTGAGGATTCTGGGGATTGACCCCGGACTTGGCGCGACCGGCTACGGCGTAATCGTGGACGGCCGCGCCGTCGCTTTCGGCACCATCACCACCGACACGCGGGCCGACATTCCTGACCGGCTTCACGTCCTGGGCCAGGCACTGAAGCGGGTCATCCGGCAGACGAAACCTGAGCGATGCGCGCTTGAGACCCTGTTCTTCAAGGGCGGCGGCGCCCGCAGCGTCATCCGCTCGGCCGAGTCGCGCGGCACGATAATCTACACCCTCGCCTGCGCGCGGATTCCCGTGGTTGAGCTTACGCCCGCGTCAATCAAGCTGGCCCTGACCGGCAGCGGCCGCGCCTCCAAGGGACAGGTGAACTACATGGTACGGGCCCTGCTCAGGCTTGGCGACCGCGTGCCCGAGCACGCTGCCGACGCGCTGGCCGCGGCCTACTGCCTGGGCCGCAGGCTGTCCGGCCCTGACCGGGGCAGGCCGGCAGCCCGGACGCGAACCCGGAATCGCTGGCCGGTTCCTCCAGACGGCAGGTCATGATTTCCCGGCTGCGCGGCGTCGTGAAGGAGAAAGGGCCGACCCGGCTTGTGCTCGAGTGCGCGGGAATCGGGTTCGAGCTGTGGATTCCGCTCTCAACCGCGCGCGAGCTGCCCGAGCCGGAGCACGACGCCGAGGTGCTGGTTGAGCCGCGGCAGGCGCGGGACGGGCTGGTTCTGTATGGATTCGCCGCCGCCAGGGAACGAGACGTGTTCCGACTGCTGACCTCGGTGTCCGGGGTCGGGCCCAAAGCCGGTCTGAACCTGCTGTCGAGGTTCACGGCGACCGAGATAGTCCAGTTCATCCAGCAGCGTCGTGCCGACGTCCTGCGCACGGTGCCGGGTCTGGGACCAAAGAAGGTTGAGAGCATCCTGACCCAGCTTGAGAGCACCACGCCCGGACCGGCACCGAGCAGCTCGTTGACAGCGGATGCCGAGTCCGCGCTACAGAATCTGGGTCTGACCAGAAAAGAGGCCCGTGAGCGGCTGGCCCGAGTCGTCATGACCGACGAGATGACACTCCAGGAACTGCTCAGGCTGGCCCTGGCGCAGCGCGGCTAGAGCATGGTACGGGACGAGAGGCTCTCATCACCCCAGCGGATGCGGGGCGAGGACGCTCTGGACGAGGCGATTCGTCCCCGGCGACTGGCAGACTTCGTCGGTCAGGCCAGACTCAAGGATAACCTTGAGGTGTTCATCGAAGCCGCCAGGCTCAGGTCAGAGGCGCTTGAGCACGTGCTGCTTTTCGGGCCGCCCGGTCTGGGCAAGACCACCCTGGCTCACATCATCGCCAATGAGATGGGAGCCGAGATACGGTCGAGTTCCGGCCCGGTGCTGGAGCGGCCGGTGGACCTGGCCGGGATTCTGACCGGACTCGGAGCCCGGGACGTCCTGTTCATTGATGAAATCCACCGGACGAGCAAGACGGTCGAGGAGTATCTCTACCCGGCGCTTGAGGATTTCTCAATTGATGTCCTGATTGACCGGGGCCCGGGCGCACGGTCCGAGAGAATCATGCTCAAAGACTTCACTCTGGTCGGAGCAACCACCCGCTCAGGTCTGCTCACCGGCCCGCTCCGGTCCAGATTCGGCATCACCCTTCACCTTGACTACTACCCGGCCGAAGACCTGCTGGAGATTGTCCGCCGTTCGGCCCGGATTCTCAAGGTCAGGGTTGATGACGACGGAGCATGGGAGATTGCCCGACGGTCACGCGGCACGCCCAGGATTGCCAACCGGCTGCTGCGCCGGGTCAGGGACTTCGCCCAGGTGAAGGGGAAGAAGAAGGTGGACCTGGAGATAACCCAGTATGCGCTGGGTCAGTTGGAGGTGGACGGGCTGGGTCTGGATTTGATGGACAAGAAGATACTGCTGACCGTCATAGACAAGTTCGGGGGCGGGCCGGTGGGAATATCCTCTCTGGCCGTGGCCATCGGCGAGGACGTCGGCACTCTGGAAGAGGTCTATGAGCCATTCCTGGTCCAGGAGGGCCTGATAAAGCGCACTCCGCGCGGGCGCGTAGCCATGCCTCTAGCCTTCAAGCACCTGAAACGCCAGCCAAACACCTGCCACCCACAGCAACTGGAACTTGGTTAGGCGCCGGCCAACTGCCGGTCCCTGCCCTGTCAGTGTTCGGTTCACCCAGCCGCGCAGGTCGGATGGCTGGCGCGCTGCTGCTATCGGTTGGGCTGTGGCTGAAGTCGACTACCACCAGTTGACCGGCAGCACGTCTACCTGGCCATTGAGCGCGTGCTACTGGATTCCAGGGCTTTTCAGTGCACCGGATTTTCTTGACAGAGACACGATTATCAAGAGTATGTTACCGTGCGAAAGGCGTCTTTTGGCCTGGTCTGCCTGTGCGCAGCTTGTTTTGTGCCCAAGAACCAGACCGTGGGCAGCACGGTCGGCACCATGCCGCCCTCGTTCATGTTCAAGGACTGGAGTGCGGACACGGTTCTGCCGGCTGGCCGGTATCTGGGCAAGTTCAAGGTAACATACTACTGGGTTGTTGAAGAAGCGGACTACCCACAGTCCAAGTCCAACGCGCTATACCTGGCAGACGGCAGCCTGCTCGGCCGGTTCTCGTCGGCTTTTGTGAAGGCGTTCAGGACCGAATCTGCCGCCGAACTGAAAGACGGCAGACGCATCAGCTATCTGAAGAGACGGGGCCGGGCTCAGGTTGTCGACGAGTTTCTCGGCTACGGCGGACACACCCTCGTCGAACTCAAGTCCATTGCTGTTGACCCGCGCGTAATTCCTTTGGGGTCAAGAGTTTACATACCTCAGGCCGCAAGCGTGGTCGTTGATGGCAAGCCCCAATCAGGCGTCTACTATGCTCACGACATCGGCAGCGCGGTCAAAGGCAAGCACATTGACGTCTTTGTCGGCCGCAAGGCCAACATGACCTGCTTCAGCCTAGCGGGAATGCGGAGTTCGGGTAGCGTCGATGTCTACGTGCTCGAATAGCTGACGCCGGCCAGCAGCCCGCTCCAAGCGGTCCAGGAGTTCGGTAGTCAGCTTCCGACGCATAGATTCTCGATGCAGCTCAGCCAGGGTCGCAACCCGTACTCGTCGTCGTTGCAGCCAATCGAGCAGCAGCCGGAAGTCCTCACTACCCCATTCGGTAAACACCTGTGGTCTTGGGACGATACGGTGTATCAGCAGCACGGTCAGCTCATTGCGGCGGACATGGGCCATGACATCGTCCCGTCGGGTCGTGTTCCTGAGCTCCAGCGTCGGAATCCGGAATGGGTCTTTGAGCAGGTCCGGTCTGCCGGGCCTGACCGCGCGGCCAAGGCTGTAGCCGGCCCTCTGCACCTGCCTGCGTACCTGCTGGTTCACGTCACCGTAGGGGTAGACGAACGTGACCACCCGGACACCGAAGAGTGACTCCAGCGCCTCTTTTGAGCCGCGGATTTCGGCCCAAGCCCGGGCGCTGTCCAACCGGGTCAAGTAGGGATGTGACAGGCTGTGACTGGCAATCTCGATGCGGCACGAGTCAATCATCTCCTGAACCTCGGTCCGACTCATGAACCGGTCGCTCGGCGTGTAGGAGACCGGCATGTCGGTGACGTAGTTCAGTATTGGGGCCAGCGTCGCTGTCATCCGGTACTGCTTGAGCAACGGGTATACGTATGCGAAGACTGCGTGGTAGGCATCGTCAACCGACAGCACGACGACGCGGCCCGACAGGTCAATCGTATCGAGAGACGGCGCGGGCGGCAGAGCCGGCCGCGCTACCTGAGCCAGCAGGAGTGACAAGACAACGGAAGAACTGAACACCCGGTCAATGATAGACCAACTGCACGACGTTGACAAGACGTGCCGGTTTGGCAAACTGCTAGGCAGATGGTCCGCCGTTCCAGCCCATGAGAATCGCACTCGCCCAGCTCAATCCGATCGTCGGCGACCTGGCCGGCAATATCGTCAGGGTACAGAAGACGCTTGCCCGGGTTGCTCCGAACCGGCCCGACCTTGTCGTCTTTCCCGAGTTGTTCCTGGTCGGGTATCCGCCGCGGGACCTTATCAGCCGGCGCTGGTTTGTCGAGAAGGCTGAGGCCGCTCTGGCCCGGGTCATCGAGCTGAGCCGGCAGTTCCCGGACACGGGCGTTGTCGTCGGCGCGGCAGTGCGCAACCGCTCCCGGTCCGGAAAAGGGCTGGACAACGCCGCGGTCCTTGTCGCCGGCGGCAGGGAGCTTCACCGTCAGGCCAAGACGCTGTTGCCGTCCTATGACGTGTTCGACGAGGCGAGGTACTTTGACCCGGCCGCGTATTCAAGCACGGTTGAGTTCAGGGGTGAGCGGCTGGGGCTCACCATCTGTGAGGATGCCTGGAACGTACCCGAACTGCTGGGTCGCCGGGCTTACGACCGCGACCCGGTGGCCGAGCTGGCCGGTCAGGGTGCAACGCTGCTCATCAACATCTCGGCCTCGCCATTCACTGTGGGCAAGGAGTCGCTACGGTACCGGTTGCTGTCCGGCCACTGCTGCCGGCACGGAGTGCCACTGGTCTTTGTCAACCAGGTCGGCGCGAACGACGAGCTGGTTTTCGACGGCCGCAGCATGGCCCTGGACCGTTCTGGTCTGGCCATCGACGTGCTGCCCGGCTTTGACGAAGCGGTCACGATGACCGATACCGCTGCCCACGGCAGCGACGGTCGGTTCCAGCCGCAGGAGCTACCTGAGTCGGTCCACGACGCACTGGTGCTCGGCATCAGAGACTACGTTCGCAAGTGCGGCTTTGCGACCGTCGTGCTTGGTCTTTCCGGGGGAATTGACTCGGCCGTGGTCTGCAGCCTGGCGGTCGCTGCCCTGGGCAAAGAGAATGTCCTCGGGGTGACGATGCCTTCAGAGTACTCATCTCAGGGCAGCGTCACCGACTCGCGGGAACTGGCCGGCAATCTGGGAGTGAGGTTGACCGAGGTACCGATTGCCCCGGTCTGTCGCCAGTACCTGGTAGCGCTCAAAGATGAGTTCCGCGGCCTGGCCCCGGATGTTGCCGAGGAGAACCTCCAGGCCCGCGTCAGAGGCAACATCCTGATGGCGATTTCGAACAAGCACGGCCACCTGGTCCTCTCCACCGGGAACAAGAGCGAGCTGGCGGTCGGCTACTGCACCCTGTACGGCGACATGAGCGGCGGGCTGTGCGTGCTTGCTGACGTACCCAAGACCATGGTCTACCAGCTCGCCCGGCACATCAACCGCAAGGGCGAGGTCATTCCGCGCGCGATTATTGACAAGCCACCATCGGCCGAGTTGAGACCGAACCAGACCGACCAGGACACCCTGCCGCCCTACGACGTGCTCGACGAGATAATCAGGCGCTACGTTGACGAGGGAGAGTCACCAGACCAGATTGAAGCCGCGGGCTTCAGAACTGAGACGGTGCGCTGGGTGGTGCGGGCAGTCAACTCAAGCGAATACAAGCGTCGGCAGGCCGCGCCCGGCATCAGGGTTACGAGTCGGGCCTTTGGCATCGGCTGGCGCATGCCGGTTGCCGCCCGCTACTCAACCTGAGAGCCCGCGGTCCGACCAGGCTTCCGGTACCGGCGGCTAACCGATTATCGGCAAGGTCGTCTGGAACACGTTATCCGGTAGTTCCAGGAACTTGGTCCGGCTCCGGTGACCGGCGACGATCCGGATGCCGGTCTTCGGGATGCAGAAGTGTCGTGCCACGACCCTGACCACTGCCTCGTTTGCCTCGCCTTCGCGGGCGCGCGCCCGAACCCGCACGACCAGCGTACCATCCGCCCGGCGCGTCACCTCATCGGCCGACGCGCCGGGCTTTACCAGAACTCCGGTTCTCACCGCTCCCGGTCTCTTCCTGTCCCCGCGGCCGGGACGAGGGAAGGATAGCGGCTACAGGTGTCCGCCGAAGTGGCCTTTATACCGGTCCATCAACTCGGCCCGCTTGCCCGCGTTCCAGCCTGAGACGCGCGAGAAGTACCCGGTGACGCGAGTGATGTAGTCCACCTCGGCCGAGCCGCAGTGGGTGCAGACGTCGGTCAGACCCCGGCTGGTCCTGAAGCAGGAGTTGCAGGTCGTGAACTCGGGTGAGAAGGCGACCTGGGCGTTGCGCGAGTGGCGGAACGTCTTGACCACGAAGTTGGCGATTGACTCCTTGGGTGGCCGGGCATCGGCAAGCCAGACATGGGTCAGCGCCCCGGCGTCAATCATGTCGTGGAACTTGCCTTCCATGTACACCCGGTCAATCGGGTCAACCGGGTGACCGACGTTCAGGTAGGTCGAGTTGGTATAGTAGGCCGAGTTGTTCTCGATCGAGCCCTTCACGACCTGCTGGGCGTGGTCCGAGTAGTATTCGAGGTCGAGCTTGGCGAGCCGATAGGCGGTTGACTCGGCCGGAGTCTGCTCGATGACGAACCGCATGTTGTGCTCGCGCGACAGCCGCTGGCACTCGAGATTGAGAAAAGCCATGACCTTGAGACCGAACCGGAACGCGGCGTCGCTCTCATGCAGTTCCTTGCCGAGGTGATACTGCACCAGCTCGTTCAGGCCGAGCACGCCGATAAGGTAGGTGGCGCGGTGCATTCTCAGGTACGGCTCGCCGTCCCGGTCCATGGTCAGGAGCGCCAGGGGGCCGTCCTGTTTCAGGGCCAGCAACGTCTCAAGGAAGTTCCGTTTCTGCATATGCGCCTTGACGACAATCTCGAGGTCGCTCCTCAGTCGGTCAAACAGCGCCCCGTCGTCGTGATTGGCCAGGAACGCGGCCCGGGGCAGGTTCAGGGTGACGTTCTGCAGGGCCGAGTAGCGCATCCGCCACGGCGTGTGGGCGTCGCACAGGTCCGACCGCTCGAGCTTGAAGCTGAGCCGGCAGCACTCGGAAATCTTGGCGGTCTCGCCCCGGTCGAAGACGAAGTAGGTATTGCCCTTCTCGGTCGCCACGTCCGAAATGTGGAGCAGGAAGTCCTGCGCGCCCGGGGTCTCGAAGAACCGCTCGGTCAGGTGGACGAGCGGCTTGGGGAAGAAGAACGGCCGGCCCGAGGCGTCGCCCTCGCGGTAGATGTCGAATATCGCCCAGACGAAACGCTGTGCCTCGGACAGGTATTCCCGGTACTTCTTGCCGGTGTACTGGCCGCCGGGCCCCAGCGCGTCAACGTCCTCGAAGTGCTTGGGGATTTCCCAGTACAGATTGATGTCGGAGAAGATTGCCTGGCCGCCGCGCGCCACGTTCTGCTGGGAGTACTCGAAGACAAGCATCTGGGCCAACTGGTGTACTTCGCGGTCACTCATCCCCTCAAGGAACGGCGCGAAGAAGATGTTGACCGCATCCCAGCCGATTGCGCCGGCAAAGTGACCCTGGAGCGCCGCTGAGAACTTCACCATGTGCGCCAGCAAAGTGTCGGGGTGCTTGGCCGGATGGGCCATCGAAAGGGCGTTGGGCAGCGACAGCCCGAACTTCTTGACGTACTCAAGCGACTGGCCCGAGCAGTACGGCCGGTTGACGAACCCGAGGTCGTGGAGATGGACGTCACCCCGGGTGTGGGCGTCGGCCACGTCCTGGTCGAAGACCGATGAGAGCGCGAACTGCTTCAGCGTCCACTCGGCCAGCGTCATGTTGGTCGCCTCGGGATTGTGCGGGACGTTGGCGTTCTCTTTGTTCTTGAAGAGCATGATGCGCTCAACGTCGTATGTCGGAACTCCGAGCCGGGTGTGCCGGCGATACTGCTCCTCCAGGCCCCGTTCGAGCAGTTTGGCATTGACCAGCTCGCGCACCAGGCTCGAATTGAGCCGCTTGATGCTCGAGTTGAAAATGGCGTCCTCGACCTCTTCGGCGATCTTCTCGGCCTCCTTCGGCTCGAGGTTCGCCTCGCGCACCAGGGCGCGGGCGATGCGGCTCCGGTCCCACTGGACGATCGCGTCGCCGCTCGAACGGACGAACAGTGCGAAGTCGGTCGCCTCTTTCTGAGGGGCGACAATGCTCTTGAGCTGGGTTCGACGCCTGCGCGCCAGGCGCCGCTGCTCGCGATAGAGGATGTATGCCTTGGCGGTGCGGGCGTGGCCGTTCTCAATCAGGGTCTTCTCGACCGCGTCCTGAATCTCCTCGACCCTGGGCACGTGGTCACCGCGCTGCTCGAGCAGGTGGTGATGGACCTGCTCGGCCAGGCTCTGAGCCAGGGCTCGGTCTTCGCCGCCGACCGAACGGGCCGCCTTGAAGACCGCGGCGGTAATCTTCTCCAGGTCAAAGGGCACGGTCGTGCCGTCGCGCTTCTGGACGTGGCGCAACCGGTCCGTGCCCGGAACTCGGGCTTCAGACTTCTTGTGGACTTCGCTGTCCGGCTTGTCCAATGCTTCCCCCGCTTTCTAGGTTCTTGAGCTCTTCGACGAACTTCTCTGGAGTGTCGAACTGGCGGTAGACCGATGCGAAACGTACGTAGGCAACCGGGTCGAGCTTGCGGAGCTCAGTCAGAACCATGCCGCCCAGCTCAACGGAGCTGACCTCGAGCCGGTTCTGCTCGCCGAGCTTCGATTCGACCGAATCAACCAGCCGCTCAATCTGCTCCCGGCTCAACGGCCGCTTGCGACAGGCGAGCATCACTCCGGCAAGGAGCTTGCCCCGGTCATACGGCTCATTGCCGCCGCTGCGCTTGATAACCACCAGCGGTGCCTGCTCAACATACTCATAGGTAGTAAACCGGCGCCCGCATTGCGCGCACTCCCGCCTCCGACGGACTGCTGCGCCATCACGCGCCGGCCGAGAATCAAGCACCCGGTCGTCATCAGCACCACAGAAAGGACACTTCATGTTGTAGCTGGGTAGCACTATACCACACAACCGCTGGTAGTCAACAGTGAAGTCATGTATCCCACCAATTCGCTAAGTTATTCCTAAGCAGTAGCTTAGCAGACGAGTCAGGCCTGAACATTGTCGCTCAGCGGTTTGGGCCAGCCTGCCGAGCATACACAACAGGTAGTGGTTGTCTCGCGGCAATTGTACGTGCTATCCACATAGTTATCCACATGTTGTCAACCAATTGGCTTCTGTCGTGTCAAGTGGTCGTAGCCACGGGCCGGTAGTCTGTTGATTCGGCCGGCCTGCTCAAGCCACAGCCCGGCCCCCTTCTCAACCCGGCCAATCCGGGTAACCGGCACACCATTGACAACTGCCGGCACAGACCGGCGGCCGGCAAAGAGCAGCTCATAGTCCTCCCCCGCGGAAAGCACGAACGACCGCCAGTCAAGCCCCTGCGCCTCGGTCACGCGTCTCACCTCGGGCAGGACCGGCAGTCGCTCCGCGTCCAGCACGATTCGAACCCTGCTCTCCTCGGCCAGATGGGCCGCGTCGGTCGAGATTCCGTCCGAGGTGTCAATCATGCTCGATATCACCGGCCGAAGTGTCAGCGCGACCTCTAGCCTGGGCAGCGGGTACAAGTGCCGCTCGGTCAGCTTCCTCGCCCAGCCCGGGACCGCTCTTCGTGGACGGGCAAGTACAATCCTGCCTGCTTCGGCTGCTCCCAGGCTGCCGGTCACGTAGATGCTATCGCCCGGTCTGGCTCCGGCCCGGAGCTTTGGCCTTGTAGTCGAGCCGATGGCAGTCAGTACCAGAACCAGTCGGTCAAGAGCGATGATGTCTCCCCCGCCGACCTCACAACCCAGTTCCTTGCAGACCCGCTCAATTCCCCGATAGAGCGAACGCACCGCGCCTGAGTCGGTCCTGCCCGGCAGTGCCAGGGCAACAACCAGGACCTCTGGCCTGGCACCCATTGCCACGATGTCGGAGACGGCCCCACACGTACAGCGCGCGCCGACCTGCTCGAAGGTCATGTACGAAAGGTCAAAATGCACGCCTTCAGCGTACGCGTCGGTCGTGACCACCGTGCCGGTGGCGAGCACACAGGCATCATCCCCGATGCCGACCATGACCCGGCCGCGTCTGCCAGCCGTCCGCGCTATCAGCCGGATAAGGCCGGCTTCGCTCAACTGGTCAATTCTCACTTGCTCATGATAGCCTCGCCGGTCAAAACTGCAACACCTGCTGCCGGCCAACCTCGGGCCACCTGACGCCGCACGTCCATGCACGACGGTTCGGTCGGTCACGCCTCTCGGGTGCAGCCACGCCCTGACCGCGGCCATTGTCTTGCGCTGCCGCCTGAGCCGAGCCGGCCGATGACTCTGCCTGTGCTTCTAACATACTTAGTTCCAATGTGTTATTCACCACCATCGACTCCAAACGTAGCTCTGCCAGCGGTGCTA
>Ga0194126_10006321_pt1 | contig 16933 bp, 15 predicted proteins | sample TA2KigC150mmetaG_FD_148641 | JGI IMG/M metagenome (GOLD analysis project Ga0194126, IMG submission 148641) | Freshwater microbial communities from Lake Tanganyika, Tanzania - TA2015035 Kigoma Deep Cast 150m | ecosystem: Environmental > Aquatic > Freshwater > Lake | place: Tanzania: Lake... | reverse complement strand
GCGCGGCCATCTTGGCCGCGTACTGCGGGCGGGACGCCCGCACTCCGTCCGCCATGGTCTGCCAAGGGAGCGCGGCCATCTTGGCCGCGTACTGTGGGCGGGACGCCCGCACTCCGTCCGCCATGGTCTGCCAAGGGAGCGCGGCCTTCTTGGCCGCGTACTGTGGGCGGGACGCCCGCACTCCGTCCGCCAAGGCCTGCCAAGGGAGCGCGGCCATCTTGGCCGCGTACTGCGGGCGGGACGCCCGCACTCCGTCCGCCATGGTCTGCCAAGGGAGCGCGGCCATCTTGGCCGCGTACTGCGGGCGGGACACCCGCACTCCGTCCGCCATGGTCTGCCAAGGGAGCGCGGCCTTCTTGGCCGCGTACTGTGGGCGGGACGCCCGCACTCCCTCCGCCAAGGCCTGCCAAGGGAGCGCGGCCATCTTGGCCGCGTACTGCGGGCGGGACGCCCGCACTCCCTCCGCCAAGGCCTGCCAAGGGAGCGCGGCCATCTTGGCCGCGTACTGCGGGCGGGACACCCGCACTCCGTCCGCCATGGTCTGCCAAGGGAGCGCGGCCATCTTGGCCGCGTACTGCGGGCGGGACGCCCGCACTCCCTCCGCCATGGTCTGCCAAGGGAGCGCGGCCATCTTGGCCGCGAGGCAGCGCGCGAGGACACCTGCGCCCACGGTTCACCACCCCATTAAGCCCCATCCGCGATGGTGGCTCCCCAGGACCGCCAGCTAGAGGTAGGGCCGGACCGCCGGGCCGGCCGCTCGGGTTTGGTGAACTGCTTCGTTCGGCGCGCCCAGCGGTCGCGCCCTACCTTTCGGCGCGCCCAGCGGTCGCGCCCTACCTTTCGGCGCGCCCAGCGGTCGCGCCCTACCTTTCGGCGCGCCCAAGCCACCGATTCATGCGGTAGGGCGAGGCTCCTGCCGAGCCGCGACGGGCCCTGCCGGTCCATGGCCCCTATGCGCGTGCCAAAGCGGGTGGCGACTACCCATGGCGCTGCGCAAGGGTGCGAACCAGTTCCTCGACTCCCTTGACATCACGAATGGCCAGGAACCCTACGTCGGTGGCGTGCCGATGCCCTTCGCTGTCGCGGCGCAAGTCTTGCGCAAACACCAGATCGCCCGAGCCGTCGGCATGTTGCTTGCGCCGCAAATCCGTCAGCCGCTCCGGCTCGAACGACCGGATCGTCACGCTCCCGCGCCAACCCGCCGCAAACAAGATCGCCCGACGATCCGTTATCGCATACGCACTCCCTAAAGCGCGCCGCCGCGCCCAGTACGGACTCGATAGCATCGCCACCCCAATCAGGATAAACGGCACCCCAAACAGCGGAAAGGCCCGGAACAGACCCGATCCAGCCTCGCTGGCTTGGCTTGTGCCCCATGCGGCCATCCCAGTCCAAAAAAGCGCAAACGCCGTCCAGGGCACCCCGAATAACACAATCGGCCACGTGCCCCGAGCGAGCCGACCCGGGATCGGCTGTCCTAGCCACACCAATCGCTCCCCCGACTGAAGCTCCGCTTCAACCAGAGCGCGCAATCGGTGGGGGAGATGTGCAGGATCTTGGCCGTTCATAGTGCCGGTTGAACTCGCCAGGTGCGGCTCGATCTCAGTCGCCTGGCTGGCGCCGTAGACTTGCTCCCACGTCCGCTCGCCACGCCGGTTCCCCTGCCGAAGTCCGAGCGCTCGATCTGGCCGGTCGACGCTAAGCCCCACAGCAGAACGCATCTCACGCTGCGCCGCATGGACGCTCACGCTAGCCCGAAGCCGCTTCGAAGCAAGCCGATTCCCCTGTCTCCCGCGTCATTCTGTCACTTGGCTTGCACCCCGACAGCCGATTCCCACGCCACCTAGCGAGGAGCCCTCAGCTCGCCATACACCAACGTTTAGCAGTAGGGCGCGCAGAGGGCGCGCAGCGGACTGCGCGCCCTTCCAGCCGCGCTGGTCGTCCGAAGAGGTGACGCATCTGTCAACTACTATATACTTGTTATTTAATTTGGTGCCACGATCCACCCGAATCTCGATCAAGGTTCAGCGCCCACGGGCGCGTCCTCCCCTCGGGCGTGACGAGCCCACCCCACAAGGCGCCGGCCGCCAACTCTGCGGGCGGACTGGGCCAAGGCCGCCCGCCTTCCCAGCAATGGGACTTTAGTTCTCAACCACTTACGACGCCTTCATTCAGTGATGCCGGGGGGTGATCAGTCGAATCTTGGCTGAGCACAGACGCGCTCGGCGGGCGGGTGCGTCTGAGCTCCCCATTTCTTGCCATCGATCCGGGCCCTAAGGTTTGCGCAGCCGGAAGAATCTCATCGCGCTCGCGCTGAAGGGCTCTTGGAGGACCATTGTTTGCGTGCCCGCGACCCACTTTGGCGCTGTCACCTCCCGCCACGGGCCGGTTGCACTCGCTGCCCCCTCGAGCAAGTAGCCGTCGGTGCCAGCCCTTTCCCAGACCACAGCGGGCTTTAGGACCAAAAACGGCCCGACCTTCTGGCCCATGAGCACCCGGATTGCCTCTAACGACAGTTCCCGGCCGTAAATGCGGACATCGGCGACGGCGCCCTTCGAGCGATATCCAGGGTTCACGACGCAACCGTAGTCCTTCGAGGCTCCCAGCAGCAGATAATTAGCGCTGTTTCGAACCGGACCCAGAACTCTGTTGGCCACCAGGTCGCCATTGACGAAAATCCGAGCCTCCGACGTCGCCGAGTTGAAAGTCACCGAGACATGCGTCCACACATTGACGGGTGTAGTCCCGCCCCCCAACACGTAGGCCCCACCCACGCCACCCGTCGTAACGATTGCCAACTCGGCTCGGTTACCCACCACAACGCTGTACCCGCCGGCCACGTTAGCGCACCCCTTGTCGATGACAAATTCCAGCCCGTTGAACAACTGCCCCGGCCGACTCCAAAACGCGATGGTCCAGTTCCCCAGCAGGTCCAAGTCGTTCGCGTCCTCGACGCGCAGCCAGGTGTCGACGCCGTTGAACTGGATGTAGTTCTGTCCAATCTCGGGTGCAAACCCAAACGCCGGCTGCCCCGCGATGACCGCGGTATGCCCGCGCCCCGTGACATCCTCGACTCTTCCAGTCCCACGGTTCACCATCGGCCACCAGGCAATGTCCGGTGTCAGCGGGTCATACAACTGCTGGATCTCAGCAGGAGTCAACGCGCGGTTGTAAATGCACACGTCGTCAAGGAGCCCCTTGAAACCCCCATCCATCCAATGAACCGGCGCCCCGCCGATATACAGATTGTCTGTATGTTGAAGCGGTTCGGTGAGCGTTGTACGGTAGACCTCCCGGCCGTTCATGAACGTGCGGACCTCACCTTGTTGGCGGGAAAACGTCACCGCCAGATGTGTCCACTCATCGCCCAGGTAATCGGCGAAGGGCACGTCGATCCCTGGTGCGAAAGTTTCGAAGCGCAGCCGCAAGTCCGTGTAGCCGTGGTTCGGTGGGCGTGACCGAATGAAGAAGCCGGGGGCCATGTTCGCCGCTTTTCGGACAATCGTCCCGAATTGGTCCGGACCGCCGGACGTCCCCTTGCACCAGAGCGCGATCGACAAGGCCTCGGTCGGCTCTAGCGTTGTATTCCTGGGAACGCTGACATAGGTAGAGCTGGTCCCATTGAAACGGAGGCATGGCGTGCCGGCTATGCCGGCGCTCTCAAAAACAGCCCCATAAACGGTGCCGTTGTTACCGTTCCCGCTCGCGTCAGCGGCGCTGCCGTTGAATGGATAGTAGGCAACCAAACCGCCGGTGACGGCGGGAAGGGTAGTCTGGGAAAGCGCTGGGAATGCGCACGTAAGGGCAACCGTGCCGGCCAGCAGGATCCTGAGAGATGAACGACTCTTTTTCATAGTGACGGGTATTTCCGCGAGGTCTTGGTTTTCTCATGGAACAACCCGCCCGAACGGAGGCACCCGCATCCGGGAGCGGATGTTCCGACTCTACATATGCAGACCTTGCACATTCGCTGCACGGGCGCTCGGTCGCCCAACCTTGTGGCGATGACGGAGCTAACGCACGGTGAGGGTAGGACGACGCTGCCGAAAGGCCATCGAGGAGGGGCTTACGCTCAGGCCAGACCCCAAGGTCGGCTCGGCATGAACCCAGCGGACAGGTCGTCTCAGAGCCCTCAGCTTGCTCGTCCTGATCATCCGACCTTCTTGTGGACGAGAGGGTCTCGGCGCGGCTGCGTTCTGCCGACTCGTTTCTGCTCGCAGTTGCGTGCAGGTCTGGCCATGGTCTCGTCCGATGACCACCAAGACCACCAAGGTCCCAGGCCGCCCTTCCGCCGGACGTTCTTTCCCGAGCACCCACTGGTCGGAGATCCAGGCAGCGGCCAACCGCGAGACCGTCCAGGGCAGCGAGGCGCTCGCGGGTTTGCTTACTCGCTACCGCCCCGCTCTCCAGGCGTATGCTGCCCAGGCGTTTGCTGTCTCTGACGCGGATGGCCTAGACCTGTTCCAGGGTTTTGTCGAGCGCGTCGTCCTCGAGCGAAACCTGATCGCCCGCGCGCGCCATATGCCGGGCTACCAGTTCCGCGGTTACCTACGCAAGGCCTGGCGCAACTTCATCCAGCAAGCGCATCGGGACAGCCACTGCGCGTCGCGATACCCTGCCGGAGGATTCGCTGCGCTCGATGAGTCAGGTGCGATCGAGAGCGCGGTGGGGCACGAGAGTAAGCCGGAGTACTTCGACGTGCCGTGGGCCCGCACTGTCCTCGAGCAAGCCACCGCGCGCATGCGGACTGAATGTGAGCAGGAAGGCAGAGGCAGCATCTGGGAGGTCTTCCAATCCCGGGTTCGCCTGCCCATTCTCGAGGGCTCCGACCCGGTGCCGTATGCCGAACTGGTGAAGCGTTGTCAGATCGAGTCACCCATCCAGGCCAGAAACCTTTTAGTGAGCGGCAAACGGATGTTCGCCCGCCACCTCCGCGATGTGGTGCGCGAGTACGTCAAGTCCGACGCCGACATCGAAAACGAATTGAGCGAACTCCAAGTCATCCTGGGCGCATGATCGCAGCTCCCACTGCATATACATACTTGGGTGGTCCTCCCGCGTGCGGGGAAGACCTGCGGACGATCGCGTTGGTTGGGTACTCGAAGGAGTGGTCCTCCCGCGTGCGGGGAAGACCTCCCTGACACCAGCATGCCGCAGGACCAGAAACCAGTCGCGCCCGGCTTGGACCGTCGGTTGGGGCGCCTGTTCACGCTCGAGACCGGCACTGAAGGAGACTGGCGACCGGAGGAGCTGCGAGCCATCTTCGAGCACCAGTGGGGCGCTCCCCTGCAGGTAGACCTCGGCCAGTTGGAGCGTGGACGCACGGCCAAAGTGCGAACGCTGAGTCAGGCCGAAGGGCTGTTACTCAAGAGTTTTCGCGATCTCTTCACCCATCCGCACCCACCCGTCGAGTTACTCGTCTTAGCCAAGGACTTCGGCAAGCTTCATCAGGGCCGCTCGGACGGTCCACTGCCGCGCGAGATCGCCTTGGCCATCTATTACTCGAGCATCTTCGTCGCCCTCCTCCGCTTGGGACAACGCATCAGCCAACTCGACGATGCCACGCTGCGAACCGCAGCGCAGTGGATGGTCGCGCAAGACTGGCCAGACCCGACCACCAAGAGCCTGTTCGAGAAAGGTTTGGCTGCGCGGAAAGCTTGAGTCTCGCCGCGGCTCGTGGTAAACACCCCGCACCCGGGTGAAATGAAGAAACAAGAGGCCACGGCTTCCGGCGGTTGGAGCGGTGGAGCAAGCCACCCTGCTAACAGCGCAGAGCTACAGCAGAGCATCGGCGCCAGCGCAGACGAATCTGAACACGGGTGCGCGGCTGCCGGTCCGCGCGTTTCCGCATTCCTTCCCGGGCGATCCTCCTGGCACAGGAGTCCCGCCATTAGCCTGCCGCCGCACCCCGGACTACTGGGCCGGATCCACCGGTACGAACTGGTCGACTGTGTGGGCGAAGGAGGCATGGGGATCGTGTTTCGGGCCCGCGATCCGGAGTCGGCACAGATGGTCGCGGTGAAGCTGCTCAAGCCGGGGTTGGCGACGGACCGACGCGCGGTGGCGTACTTCCTCAAGGAAGGGGGCCACCTCCAGCGGCTCAACCATCCGAACATCCTGCCGGTGCTCGAATGCACGGAGACGCCCGAGGGCGCCTGGCTGGTGCTGCCGTTCATGACCGGCGGGAGTCTGGCAAGCCGGCTCGCGGCCGGACCAACCCTCAATGCTGTCGCCATTCTCCGAATCGCGCGTGAAGTGGCCGACGCGCTCGCCTTCGCTCACACCCGGAGCATCATCCACCGCGACCTCAAACCCTCGAACATCCTCTTCGATGCCGCCGGCCGGACCTTCCTAGGCGATTTCGGCCTCGCCCAATCGCTCTGGAACGATGAACTGGTCGATGTGCGGTCGCACGTACCGGAAGGCACCGTTCATTACCTGTCCCCCGGGTTGGCCCGCGGCGATGCCGAAGACACTCGCGGCGACATATACGCCTTGGGCGCCGTGCTTTACGAAATGCTGACGGGGCGACCACCGTACCTCGGACAGCATTGGGACGAGGTCTTGAAACGCATCGCCCAAGGTCCACCGCCAGCGATCGTTCTGGTGAACCAGCGCGCCGATCGTCGGTTGGCGGCCATTGCCGAAGGTGCCATGGCACGGGAGTTGAGGGACCGGTACGCCCACGCCTCGTATCTACTCGAGGACCTCCAACGAGCGGAGCGCGGGTTGGCGCCGCTCGGGCCCGGCGGCGGACTGCTCCGGACCCTAGGACACAACGCTCAGGCCGCGCACCATCTGGATGGCGATGACCGGGACTCGAGACCGGCGCCGAGTCACGTGGGCCGTCACCGCCAGCCTAGCGCTGACCATCCTGGCGACCGCCACGTGGGAACGGCTTCACCCACCGCCACCCTCCCTCGAAGCGATCCACGTGATCACCGTGCCAGGGATTCTGGATTGGCGGGGCACGAAGGTTCGTCCGGCGGAGCCAGGCCGACCGCTGACCCTGGTCTTGCGGGACCAGAAGCGTGTGGTCTATGTCTCAGCCGAAGGCTCCGCCTACAGCGAACTCCGGCCGCCGGAACCCGTCGAACCGTTGGCGGTCGATTTCTTCCACGACTTCGACGGCGACGGCCTTCTGGAAACGGTGGTGAGTTCCCAACTCGGCAGCGAGTTCAGGGTGTCCGTCTACAATCGTAACAACTACGAACTGCGGCGCTTCACCGCGCAAGGACCTCGGTTGAGCCGCGAGGACCCTCGCGAAGTGCTCGGCGGGATGTGGGGTGCCACCGTGGCCGACCTCGAGGGTGACGGCCAACGTGAGATGTTCGGGGTCATAGCTTCGTCCTTCCCGCCTTCCCCGCGCGGGCTGCTGTGCTTCAATTGTGAGACTCAGCAGTTGCTCTGGCAGCACCTGATCGGACCCTACATCATCGGCGTCGAGGCTAGCGACCTCGACGGCGACGGCGTGCGGGAGGTTATCGTGGGCACCTATGCCGCCTGCAACGGGAACGTCGCGCCGGACGAGTCCGACGACCATCACAGTTACGTTTATGTCTTCGGACCCGATGGCTCAGTCCGTTGGCGTGTTCCCCTCGGCGATGACTATACCCAAACCTGCCCGATCATCGCAACCGCCGATGCCGATCAGCGTCCCGAGCTGTACGTCTGTCTGACCGCCGCGGGGGACCATCGCCAGCGAATGGGCAAACCGTTGGCGGCCGCTGTGCTGCGGCTCAGTATGGACGGAGAGATCGTCTCCCGCAGAGACTTTGGCGCGGACCTCTGGGGGGCGACAGCCGCTGACCTGGACGGCGATGGCCGGGCGGAGTTACTGGCCACCGACTGGGAGGGCAGCCTCCACCTGCTCGATCACGACCTGCGTCTCTTGAGCTCGGTGAATCTCGTCCCCACCCGTTACACGCGCGCGGAACTGAAGATCGCTTTCGTGACAGACCTGGACGGAGATCGCGTCCCGGAGATTGTCCTCACCGGCTCCCAGCACGAATTAGCCACACCGTTGGGGCCGGCCGTTCGCCATGAACGACCCGTCCTCCACATCCTTCACCAGAACGAGGTCATCGTCCTTAACTCCCGTCTCACTCCGCTCACCCGTTACTTGGTCGCCGCCAAGTGGCTGGACACACCCATGTTCCAGCTTCGACTCGCTGCGCTGGGCCCGGACCGCCGCAGCGCTTTGGCGCTCCTTACCCACCAGGCTGCGTTCCTCGCCCTGCGGCCCTGAGCAGCGTCCAAGCCGCTGGCACCCAACGCTCCGCACCGCGATGGATAACACCCGTACTACCCGGTGCGCAAGAGGGCAGGGCAGGGCCAGCTCCTGCCCGCTGACTCCCTCCGGTCGCGCACGCTCGGATCGTTGGGCTGTCAACATCTAAAAACCGGTCACTTAATTGAAAGTCTTGTCATTCAAGCACCGTTGAGGAGGCTAGGCAGGGGACGACGGCGACGGGCAACGGGCGAGTCCGGTGCAGATCTCGCGCTGTCAACTACTAAATCTGCGTCTTCTTAATTTGAACCCGCAATATGCTAAGACCGCGTAGGTTGCCCGTGCCTTCAGTGCCTCAGCCCAGGCGTTGGAGGCCAGGGCCGGGAGCCGGCAGACGCACGACGAACTCGCTGCCCTCGCCTGGCCGACTCGAGACGGAGACCCGCCCCCCATGCGCTTCGACCACCGCCTTCACGACACTCAACCCGAGACCTAACCCGCGCTGTGAACGACTCTTGTCGCCGCGGTAGAGCCGCGCCCAGATCTTGTCCACTTCGTCCGGCGCAATCCCCAGGCCCGTGTCGCGCACGGACACGGTCGCCCAGCCCGGTTCGGTCGCCACTCCGACCCACACCCGGCCGCCTGCGGGCGTGTACTTGATCGCGTTATCCAGCAGGTTGCCGAACACTTGCCGAATGCGGTTGGCATCCACGCTGGCCGTGCAGGGGCCGGCGGCCTCCCGATCGAGTCGGATCTGTTTCTCTTCGGCGGCGAACTCGTAGACCTCGACCGCCTCCCGCACCAACCGGCACAGGTCCAAACGCTCGCGGTGCAGCTTCATCATGCCCGCCTCCGCCTCGGCGATGTCCATGACGGTGTTGAGCATGCTCATGACCCGATCGGACTCTTCGACACACTCGGCCAGAGCCTCGCGGGCCGTGGCGGAGGTCTGGGCATCCTGGAGGGCTAGCTCCGCTGTGCCCCGGAGCCGGGTGAGCGGGGTGCGGAGATCGTGAGCTACGTTGTCGAGCGCCTCACGCATGCTCTTGATCAGCGCCTGATTCGCATCCAAGAGGCGGTTGAAAAGCTGCGCCAATTCATCTAACTCATCCCTCGACGGCCGGGTCGGCACGCGCGCCTCGAGCCGGCCGGTCTCGAGGATCGACCGCGCCGTCGCCACAATCTGGCGCACCGGCAGGGTCGCCCGATGCGCCAAGAACGCGCCGGCGCTAAACCCCACCAAGACAATCATCCCGAGCGACACCAGGAAGACGGTGCGAAACGGTTGGAAGAGAGTCTCGCGGTTGTTGGCGCTGCGCCCGACTTGCAGCAGCGCTCCGTCAAGGAGCACCATCGACACGAGCGCAAAGTCTTTCTCCTCGTCCTTCGGCAGCCGGATCACTCCGACTTGGCGCCGGTAACCGTCCCACCCCAGCTCGACGTCCTTGAAGGCAAACCAATCCTCCGGCGCGACCACCAGTTGGACCGTGTTCCAGCGGTTGACCAACCGCACGAAGAACGGGCGCGTGCCGGCAGCTTGTTCGTCCCGAGCCAGCCCGTTGCGCAGAGCCCCTACGCCGCCCGCCTGGTAGATCGCCGCGCATTCCTTGAGACGCGCCTCGATCACCTCGCGTTCCTTGCGCTCGATGACCGCCAGAAGCGCGTAGTAAAGGAGGCCAAAGAGCGCCGCGCTGCTGACGATGAAGATCAGCGCATACCAGAGGTTGAGGCGCAGCCCAAAGTTGCGCCGCACCCGCTCAATCAGCCGCGAGGACATAGCCCACGCCGCGCAAGGTTTGAATCAGCTTCTTCTCCGGGTCTACCTTGGCCCGGAGGCGGTGGACCAGCACATCCACGATGTTGGTCTGAGGATCGAAGCTGTAGTCCCACACTCGCTCCATGATCATGGTCTTGGTGACGACCCGCCCGGGATGGCGCATCAGGTACTCGAGCAGGGTGAACTCGCGCGGTTGCAGCTCCACCTTCTCGTCCCCGCGCCGGACGCTGCGGGTCAACAAATCCAACGTCAAAGGCCCCACCACCAACCGCGTCGGCTCCGGCGTCTTCGCGGCGCGTCGGAGCAGGGCCTGGACCCGCGCGAGCAACTCGGTGAAAGCGAAGGGCTTGGTCAGGTAATCGTCGCCGCCGGCCTGCAGGCCCGTGACTCGGTCGTCCACGCTGGCGCGTGCGCTCAGAATGATGACCGGGGTCTGCACGCCGCGGCTACGCAGCGTCTGGAGCAGGGTGAGCCCGTCCAGCTTGGGCAACATCAGATCGACCACGGCCGCGTCGTACTCGATCGTCGTAGCCAAGTCCAACGCGCGCTCGCCCTCGCCGCAGTGGTCCACCGCGTAGCCGCTTTGTTGCAGGCCCTTGACCACGAACGACGCGATCTTCGGATCGTCCTCGACCACCAGCAGTCTCATCGATTCATCCTACCTCAGGACCGGCTAGCGCGAATTGCCGGCGCGGATCGCCCGGCGCCCGGTTTTCACCCCAGTACATCCGGATCAGCGGCCGTTGCACGCTGAAACCGTGCCCCTGGGCCCACTCGACCGCCGCTAGGTTCGGGTCCGGGATGTCCCAGTACACCCCCTGGCCGTCGCCTTCGCCCAAAAGAGCCTCGACCAACCTCAAACCGGCCTGGGGAGACTCCGCCACAACCGGACCCAAATAGCGCGCGCGCGCGCCCGGGCGGCTGAGGCCGAATCCCGCCACCTGGCCCGACTCGAGGCGCAGGACACGCGCTCGGCTGCCCGAGTTGGCTAACGCGCGCAGCAGTCCGAGGCGCGACACGCCGAACGCGGCCTCATCGAGCGCTCCGATCTGCTGCGCTTCCTCGAGGCTCGAAACCCACGGCGCGTCCGCCAGGGCGGTCTGCTGGGCCGGGAGCCGAACGTCCGGGTGGTTCCACCGCCTCAGCGTCCACTCGTCCCGAAACCCCAGGCCGTCATACACCCGCTTGCCCAGTGGCGTGGCATCGAGCTTGATACAACGCACCCCGCGCGCGCGCAACGCCTCCAGACAACCCTCGAGCAGCGCCCGGCCGATCCCGCGCCGCCGGTACTCCGGATGCACCAGGACCATACCGATCCATGCCAACTCGACGCCATAGACCGTCGTCGTGGCCGTGCCCGCGCGGGTGCCATCCCACTCAGCCACAAAACAACCTCCCGGCTCCGTCGCCAAGAAACGCCGCCAATCGTCCGCCGTCTGGTTCCAACCCGCCGCCGCACGCACGGTATCGGCGAACTCGAGGTCCGCCTCCGTCATCAAACGCAGCCGCACGCAACCATTCACAGACTTACAGAACGCCCTGCGGAACGCCGGTCGCCCTCAACCCCAATCGCCTCCGCGGACCTGTCGGCCCGCCGGCGGCAGGAACCGGACGGGACCGTACACGTCGCATGCGCCGAGTCTTCCCTAAGCCCCGTCTGGAATCAACCTCGTCCGGCTCCTTCATCGGCTCGATCTCAGCCGCAGCCACCCCAAGGCCAAACCTCCCGCAGCCAGGGGGCTGGCTGCGGGAGGGGACTGAAGCGGGTGGCTCGATCCATGGCCTTAGCTGGCTCGGGTCTCGTCAACCACCACGTACCGGCTGTGACCGTCACGCCACACCCGCACCAGCGTGGTCCGGTCCTTGGCCTTCTCCGTGAGACGGATCGCGTCGTCGGCGGTGCGCACGGGGCGCCGGTTGATCTCAAGAATCACATCGCCCGGCCGTAGCCCGGCCTCGAGGGCGGCTGAATCCGGAGCCACGTCGGTGACCAGAGCGCCGCTGAGGTTCGCTGGCGCATCCAGTTGCCGCCGCGCGCGGCTGTCGAGGTCGCTCACCACAACCCCGTTGAGCGTGCCTTGGTCCTTCGCGTTGGGCGCGTCGGCCCGCGCAACCTGGGGATCGCCCGGCAATTCTGCCAGCTTGACCTCGAGCGTCTTCGCCTTGCCGTCGCGCAGAACTTTCACCGGCACCTCCGCACCGGGCCGCGTCTGAGCTACCGTCAGCTTGAGTTGCCGGCTGTCACGGACCTCCTTGCCGTCGAACTCGACGATCACATCCCCGTTTTCGACCCCAGCCCGGCCAGCCGGCCCGCCCGGATTCACATCCCCCACCAGCGCACCCCGCGGCTCGGTAAGCCCGAATTCCTTGGCCAAGGTCGGCGTCACGTCCTGAATCAACACACCCAGATAGCCACGGCTGATCCGACCGTCCCGAACCAAGCTGTCCATGACGAAACGGGCCAGGTTCGTCGGGATGGCGAACCCGATGCCCTGGTTGCCGCCGCTCCGGCTGAGAATGGCGGTGTTGATGCCGATGAGGTGCCCAGCCGTGTCCACCAGGGCGCCGCCGGAGTTGCCCGGGTTGATCGCAGCGTCAGTCTGGATGAAGTCTTCGTAGTCCAGACCCATGTTGCCGCGGCCCTTGGCACTGACCATGCCCATGGTGACCGTCTGGCCGATACCGAACGGATTGCCGATCGCCAATACGAAGTCGCCCACCTCGATCGCGTCGCTGTCGGCCATGGCGATGTGCGGCAGCTCCTCCCCGTTGGCCTTCAACACCGCCACGTCCGTCTTCGGATCCCGCCCCACCACCGCAGCCGTGAATTCACGCCCGTCTTGAAGCTTCACTTTCACTTCGTCCGCGCCCTCGACGACGTGATTGTTGGTGAGGATGTAACCGTCCGGCGTCACCACGACACCCGATCCGATCCCCTGTTGTCGCGGCATAGGCTGACCGCGCCGTAACCCGCGCTCCTCGAATTGCGGGCCGAAAAACCAGCGAAAGAACGGATCGCCCGTCCCCGGCCGGTCCGGAAAACCCGCCGGGGCAATCGTCCGCGAGGTGAAGACCTGCACAACGCTCGGGGCAACCTCCTTCACCACCGGCGCAAAACTCGCCGGCAGGCGACTGGTGCGCTCGCCCACTGAAGACGCAGCCGCCAGCGTAGCGCCCGTGGACGGTTCCGCGGCGACCGGGTCGACCTTCTGGCCGACCGCCAGCGCAAGTCCCGCCCCGGTGATCACGGCCGCCCAGCCGAGGAAGGGGAGACGGTTCTTCCAACGATTCGTCAGCTTGTTCATGGTGTTCCTTTCGTTCGTTCTTAACATGGGTCTCTTGGTTCCATCCGATTCTGAAGGAAACAGACACCACGAACCTGACAACGAGCTTTCCGGACCGTTACAGTTTTGTAAGCCCAGCCTCCCCCATATCGAAGCCCTGCGGCCCTTCGCCCCCTTCAGCAACGATTCGTCGTCAAGCCGCCGCCCAACGGGCTCGCTAGGATCGCGGCTGCCGGCTAACCGGCCGAAGTCGTCTTGGCTTCCACACGCGCGGCAAACCGATCGACGCGGATCACCCTAAGCCGGTGGAACCCCCGGGCAATCCGCTCCCGCTCGTCGTGCGCCTCAAGCTGAAACGACACCTCGCGGCCCTCGGCACGAATCACCTGCGCGCGACACGTCACCTGCTGGCCGACGGGAGTCGGGGCAAGGTGCTGCACCTCGAGCTCAATCCCCACCGTGCTCTCCCCTGGCTCCAGGCAGGACAACAGCGCCTCGCGCGCCGCGTGTTCGAGAAACCAAACTAACCACGGCGTACACAGCACCGCCGGCATGCCGTCGTAGGCAAAATCGATGCAGTGCTTGGTCTCCACCATGAACCGCTGTTCGCCGACCGTACCCGCTCGAGGATGGCTTTTCAGATGCGGCCGACCTTATGCGCCCATCCGCAGCGCTGTCAATTCAGCGGCTTGTAACCCGCATCCTCGGCGCCGAAGGAGCGCGGACGGCCGCGTCCGCCCAGAAGCTTTGGTTACCCGCGCCCCGTAAGGCCCCTGCCAGATCTAGCCTAGGAGCACAGGCGGCAACCCTCGCGCTGAGGATCCCGGGCCGGTCACACTCAGCCTCGACAGATTGACCGGGCTCGACTGGATTTGCACTTGCCTGCAGAGTGGCGTTGCTCGGACGAAAGGCCATGCCATGGACAGTGGGTTACGCGACAAGGTAGCGCTCATCACCGGAGCGTCGGGCGGGATCGGCGCGGGCACCGCGCACGCGTTCGCGGCCGAAGGCGCGCAACTGGTGTTGCATTACCATCGCAACCGACGCTCCGCCGAAACCCTGCGGGCCGAGTTGGCCGGCACCCGCACCCTGACCGCGCAGGCGGACCTGACGCGTCCAGACCAGGTGAAGCGTCTGTTCGCGCGAGCGCACGAGGCCTTTGGCCGGGTGGACATACTGGTGGCCAACGCGGGATCGTGGATCGCCAAGACCGTGCCAATCCATCAACTGTCCCTGGCGCAATGGCGACTCACGCTCGACACGAACCTGACCTCGGCGTTCCTCTGCTGCCGCGAATTCTTCCGGTTGGTGCGGCGCCAACGCCATGGGAACGTGGTCCTAGTCAGTTCGACCGCGGGCGTCTTTGGCGAGGCCGGTCACGCCGATTACGCCGCGGCCAAGGCCGCCCTCGCCTATGGCCTGACCCGCACCCTCAAGAACGAACTCGCCCGCTTGGCACCCCACACCCCCACCTATTGCGGGGGCCGCGCCAACTGCGTTTGTCCGGGCTGGACCCTCACCCCCATGACGCGGGGCCAGTTGAAGGACCGCGCGCTGGTGCGGCGGGTGACCGCCACGATGGCCTTGCCGCAGATCGCGCGCGTGGAAGATGTGGCCCACGCGATCGTGTTCTTGGCCTCGGACCGCTTGGCTCGGCACATCACGGGCCAAACGCTGCTCGTTGCGGGGGGCATGGAAGGTCGCTGGTTGTGGCAGCCCGAGGAGGTCGACCCGCACGCGGCTTGACCCGCCGGGCACCGAGCCTCCGGCGCCCGCCAGCTTTCCGTTGCCAGACCGAGTGAATCTGCCTAAATGAGGGGCGTGCACCTCGATCGACGTTGGATCGTAGCCCTGAGCCTGGCCGGCCTGCTGTGCCCCGGCACGACCTCCCAAACCATGCCGCAACATTACGACTGCCTGATTCGCAACGGAACGGTGTACGATGGCAGCGGCCAACCGCCGCGGGTGACCTCCGTAGCCATCCGCGGCGACCAAATCGCGGCGATCGGCGCCCTCGCAGAGGCCACTGCCGCCCTCGAAGTCGACGCCCAGGGGTTGGCGGTCGCACCCGGATTCATCAACTTCCTGAGCTGGGCTAACGAGTCCTTGCTCCACGACGGCCGTTCGCAGAGCAACTTGCGCCAAGGCGTTACCCTCGAGGTCCTCGGGGAAGGCACGTCCATGGGGCCGCTCACCGCGGAGATGAAGCGGGACCTGGTGGCGCGCCAGGCAGACATCCAGTTCCCGGTGGTCTGGACGACGCTGGCCGAGTACCTCGAACACCTCGAACAGCGGGGGATCTCCTGCAATGTGGCCTCGTTCGTCGGGGCAGCCACCGTGCGCATCCACGAACTGGGTTACGCGAACCGCGCGCCCGACGCAGCCGAATTGGCCCGCATGCAAACCTTGGTGCGTCAAGCGATGGCCGAAGGAGCCGTGGGGCTTTCGTCGGCGCTGATCTACACACCCGGTGTCTATGCCAAGACCAGCGAGTTGATCGCGCTGGCCCGCGTCGCTGGCGAAGCCGGCGGTCTTTATGCCACACACCTGCGCAGCGAAGGAGATCGCCTGCTCGAGGCAATCGACGAATGCATCACCATCGCCCGCAGCGCCCATGTCCCAGCTCATATCTACCACCTTAAAGCTGCTGGACGCGCCAACTGGCCCAAACTCGAGGCGGCGATTTCCAAGCTTGAGACCGCGCGGGCGCGTGGCCTAGCGATCGGCGCCGATATGTATTGCTACACCGCCGCCGCGACCGGCCTGGACGCCGCCATGCCTCCGTGGGTCCAGGAGGGCGGCTACGAGGCCTGGGCGGCCCGACTCCAACAACCCCACGTTCGTACCCGCGTCCGCGAAGAAATGCGCCGCCCCGCCCGCGGTTGGGAAAACCTCTACCTCGCCGCTGGGTCCGCCACCAACGTGTTGTTGGTCGGCTTCCGGAACCCTGCCCTCCAGCCCCTCACCGGCCAGACGCTCGCCGCGGTCGCCCAAACCCGTGGCAAGTCCCCCGAAGAAACGGCTATGGACTTGGTCGTCGAGGACGGCAGCCGCGTGGCCACGGTTTACTTCCTGATGTCCGAGGAGAACGTCCGCCGACAGCTCCGCCTGCCGTGGGTGACCTTCGATTCAGATGAGGCCTCCTTGGCCCCCGAGGGCGTCTTCCTTAAGACCAATCCGCATCCGCGCGCCTATGGCAACTTTGCGCGGTTGTTGGGTAAGTACGTTCGCGAGGAGGGACTTCTCCCTCTTACAGAAGCGATCCGGCGTTTGACCTGGTTGCCGGCGGAACTCCTGCGCCTGGATCGCCGCGGCGCCCTGCGTCCCGGGTGCTACGCGGATATTGTCGTTTTCGACCCAGCCACCATTCGCGACCGCGCCACTTACGATGCGCCCCACCAATACGCCACTGGCGTGCTGCACGTCTTCGTGAACGGTGTACACGTCGTGCGCGAAGGCGAGCACACTGGCGCAACTCCTGGCCGCGTCGTGCGCGGCCCCGGCTATCGCGGCCCCCTCCCTCGCTGAGGCTGAACAGGGCCCATATCTTTTTGGCTGGACAACGGGGATTCGCGTCGTCAGGGTATGAGGCGTGACGGTGGGTGGACGCGAGATCAGTGCGCCAGTCCTGGAGTGGATTCA
>Ga0194126_10006319_pt1 | contig 16940 bp, 14 predicted proteins | sample TA2KigC150mmetaG_FD_148641 | JGI IMG/M metagenome (GOLD analysis project Ga0194126, IMG submission 148641) | Freshwater microbial communities from Lake Tanganyika, Tanzania - TA2015035 Kigoma Deep Cast 150m | ecosystem: Environmental > Aquatic > Freshwater > Lake | place: Tanzania: Lake... | reverse complement strand
GATGTACCTAATGCACTCGCCTTTTACAGGAAACTCGAGGAAAAAAATCTGGATGACGAAGAGACCTTTTACAACCTGGCCATGGCCTATGGCAAAGCAGATAGGCTTGCGGACTCCCATTACTACTTTGGTCTCTATTTCAAGAAAAAAGGAAAAGCGGACAGCGCGCTTTTTCATTTCAGGGCCGCCTTAAAGCTTTTGCCGTCGGATACAGCCCGGGCGGCGAAAGTCACCAAGGAGATCGAATCGCTGAAACGCTGAAAATGGGACTGCTTCGTAAAAAGGCCGCAGGCAAGGCGCGCGGGGGGACAGATTTGAAATCCATCCCCATTCGAGGCGTACTTTAGGCGTACGCCGCAAGCCTGCCCCGGCGAACGCCGGGGAAGGATGAAGCGCAACGCCGCATCCGGGCTTTTTCGAAGCCGTCAGCGAACAATGACACGGGGGCATTCTTTTTCCAGGTTTGCCCGGATGGCGGACAATTCTTCCGGTGTATAGGGCGTCTCTGATGGCACGCGGCGGTCCGGTAACTTGAGGGGGACGCAGGGTTGCAGCACATACAGGCGGGCATGCCTGATTCGTTTGGCAACAGCGTTTAAATCCCTGGGGGCAAGCTGCGACCGGACGACAGTGGTTCGGAACTCGTATGGGATGCCGGATGCCATAATGAGTTCCATGCTCCTTTTGATATGGGAGATATCGACCCGGACCGAGGCAATATGCCGGTATTTTTTCAGCGGCCCCTTGATATCCATGGCAAGATAGTCTGCCAACCGCCTGCGAATGACCTTTTCCAGCACATCGGGTTTAGACCCGTTGGTATCCAGCTTGGTGAGATACCCTCTTTTTTTTATCTCCTCCAACACCCTTTCCAGATCGGGCTGGAGCGTCGGTTCTCCGCCGGTCACAGTCACCGCCTCCAGCTTTCCTCGCCGTTTATCGAGAAATGAAAGAACGTCCTCTTCCGGGATGACGGGTCCGTATCGGTCCGGATAAACCAGTTCAGGATTATGACAATAGCCGCAGCGGAAGTTGCACCCCTGGGTAAAAATAACAGCGCCGATCTTTCCGGGATAGTCGATAAGGGAAACCCGTTGCAATCCGCCGATCTTCATCTTCAGAAGCTGTATACCCTTCGCAGTTTGTATTCCTCTCTCTTTCCCATGTTCCACTGCTTGACCGGCCGCAGATAACCCACCACGCGCGAATAGACCTCGCAGGGTTCCCGACAGACCGGACAGGCGTCGCTTTCACCGTTTTGGTAACCGTGCGACGGACAGATGCTGAAGGTCGGGGTAAAGGTGAGATAAGGGAGGTGGTAATTTTCGCAAATTTTTCTCACCAGCCCCTTGACCGCTCCGGGATCGGAAATCCGTTCCCCCGCATAGGTATGGAACACCGTTCCACCGGTGTATTTCGTCTGGATGTCATCCTGCAGATCGAGGGCTTCAAAGACATCGTCGGTAAAATGAACGGGAAGCTGGGTTGAGTTTGTATAGAAGGGTTCCGCTTTCATTTTTCGGTAATTTTCTTCATTGGCGCAAACAATGTCCGGGTATTTCCGCTTATCGCTTCGCGCCAGGCGGTAGGAGGTCCCTTCCGCCGGTGTTGATTCGAGGTTATAGTTGTTTCCCGTTTCCTTCTGGAAGAGGATCAAACGCTCGCGCATAAAACCGAGGACTGTCTTGGCAAAATGCTGTCCTTCGGGTGTGGCGATGCTGATTCCCAAGAGGTTGAGACAGGCCTCGTTCATCCCAACGAGTCCGATCGTGGAAAAATGATTCTTCCAATATTCGTCGAACCTCTCCTTGACGCTGCGCAGGTAATAGCGCGTATAGGGATAGAGGTTTCCGTCGGTAAATTTCTCCAAGACCTTTCGCTTGATCTCCAGAGCCTCCTTTGCCGTCGTCATCAGTCTTTCGAGACGTTGAAAAAATGCCTCCTCCGTGTCGGCAAGATAACCGATTCTGGGCATATTGATCGTGATGACACCGATGGATCCGGTCAAAGGGTTGGAGCCGAAGAGCCCGCCGCCCCGTTTCTGGAGCTCGCGGTTGTCGATCCTCAAACGGCAGCACATGCTTCTCGCGTCTTCCGGATTCATGTCCGAATTGATGAAATTGGAAAAATAGGGGACCCCGTATTTTGCAGTCATTTCCCACAGTTGCTCGAGTTTCGGATCGTCCCAGTCGAAATGTTTTGTAATACTGTAGGTGGGAATGGGGAAGGTAAAGACACGCCCCTTGGCGTCTCCTTCGGCCATGACTTCGAGAAAGGCCTGGTTGAAAAGGTTCATCTCCTCCTGGAAATCCCCGTATCTCTCCTTTTGCGGCTTGCCCCCGACGATGACATTCCTGTCGGCATAATAGCGTGGGACCTTGATGTCGAGCGTCACGTTGGTAAATGGCGTCTGAAAACCTACCCTCGTGGGGACGTTGATATTGAAGATGAATTCCTGCAGCGCTTGCCGGATTTCCGGATAGGAGAGTTCGTCGTAACGGATAAAAGGGGCAAGCAGGGTGTCAAAGTTTGAAAAGGCCTGCGCTCCGGCCGCCTCTCCCTGGAGGGTATAGAAAAAGTTGACTACCTGACCCAGGGCGCTGCGCAGATGCTTGGCCGGTTTGCTCTCCACTTTTCCGGTCACACCCTTGAATCCTTCCATGAGCAGATCATAGAGATCCCACCCGACACAGTACACCGAAAGCAGACTCAGATCGTGGATGTGAAAATCGCCCTCCGTATGTGCCTTGCGGATTTCGGGGGAATAGATTTCATTCAGCCAGTAGACCTTACTGACCTCGGATGAAATATAATTGTTCAACCCCTGCAGCGAGTAATCCATGTTGCTGTTTTCATTTATCTTCCAATCAGTCTTCTTTAAGTACTGGTCAACGAGATCCACCTCCATCTTGTTGGTGATCTCTCTCAAGCGGGCGTGCTGATCGCGGTAGATGATATAGGCTTTCGCCGTTTTTCGAAAAGGCGACGCGAGAAGGACCTCCTCAACGATGTCCTGGATCTCCTCGACGGTGCTGACCCGGTTCTCAAAGACCTTTTCCGCCAGATTCAGAACCCGGATGGTGAGCATTTTTGAAACGGCGGCGTCGAAATCACCGGTTGCCGCTCCTGCCTTGGCAATCGCATTGGTGATCTTTTCCGCGTTGAAGGCAACCAGACGGCCGTCCCTCTTTCTGATTTTTACACGCATGAAATCCCCTTTCATCCCAATAGCATTGGCCCGACCGGATTCGCGTATGAACGCAATATATTGTGGTTGGCAAAATAAATACTACTATATATTGACACTGTCAAGATGAATTTCGGGCTGGCGTTACCCGGATTTTATATTCAGCCCGCTTCATCATGGAAGACGACCATATCCAGGCATAACAGATCGTGATATGAAGGTCATCGCGGAAGGCTTGGAAACCACCCATCAACGGTCCCTGTTTCAGGGCCGTCGAAATCGCCAGGCGCACCACGAGGCGCCCAAACCGCCGATAGCAAAGACCATGAAGGCCGGCCCCCATGCCGATGCCGCATGATCGACGAATCGCAGGCCATCGAGCACCAGCCCGAAGGCGACCGGCGAGACCGCGCCGGCGCTGAAGCCGAGAAGCGAGCGTATTGCCAGAACCGATCCGAGACGATTGGGCGCGACGACTTCGGTAATGGCCGCCGAAAGGACGGGAGAATCACCGATGACCACAAACCCGTAGATGAACATCAACCCCACCACGATCGGAAGCGGCGCCCCGATCAGCCAGCCGAAGACCGTGGAGAGAAACGCACCGGCAACGCCCAACCCTGTCAAGACGGCCCGGCGTCCCAGAAGATCGGATAAATGGCCCATCGTCGAGGAGGCAACCGCGCCGATAATGTGCATCGCAGCCACGCAGTAAGCGGCAATTTCCGCGGATTTCACTGAAGCGACGCCCGAAAAAACAAGGCTCGCCGTGAGAAATGCCGGGGTCCAGGCCCACATGCCGATTAATTCCCAGCAATGCCACATGTAACCCGCCATCAGGGATCGGACGTTTCGTTCACTCTTGATAACCGCAGCCAGGGATATCCCGGCGTTGAGGTCATGAACTATATTCGGCGTATGCCGCAGGGCGATCCACAGGACGAGCGCCCCCACCGACGGCAGAACACCCGTGCCGAGGAAGGCATAGGTATAGCCGCCCAGCGCGATCAGCAGTCCCGAGACGGCCAGCGAAGACGCATAACCCAGCGAGGTGCTCGCGATAAACCAACCGACCGCGCTCCCGCGGCGCACCACCGGAAATCTCTCGGCGATTAACACGATGCCGGGGGTATAGATCCCGCCCTGCGTCACGCCGATCAGAGCATAGAAAAGCAACGTCGTCGTGTAGTCGCGAGCGTAGAAACCGAACACGAGCGAGGTCGCGGCGCTTGCGACCGCCGCCAGGACGAATATTTTTCGGGCGCCGAAATGGTCCGACAGCCAGGAGGCAACGGCCAGCGACAACGCATATCCGATCGAGAACCCCGACGCGATGGATCCGGCCTGCGTTGCCGACATGGCCCATTCGCTCCTGAGGACCGGCAGACACGCGGCATAGACCATGAAGTTCATATACATGAATATTCTGCCGATGCAGATGGCCATCAGCCAGCCGTCCTGCCATAATGGTTTCTTCTCTTTCATCAATCGTGTCGCCTTATCGCTCCCCACAGGAATCACACCGGCTGCGGCGCGATAGAGGTATAGTCGACAAAACCAGCCGCATGCATCTGTTCTTTGTAACAGTCAATCCGGTGCGATTCAATACATTTTTCGGCTACTCGCTATAAGTATGGGTAATGACGGAGGTTGGCGTTGATGAGACATCCGGCTAGCGTGGTCATAATTACGTAAGCCTATTTGTGGATTTGAAAGCGTCGCAGGTACTGTGCGCCACCTAGAGGAAGAACGCCCCGACTCTGGAGCGGTTCAAGGCCGATTTCAAAGAGCACCATGGCGATCCTTCCCTCATTCAGGAGATATGTTGCGATATGTCCGCGGCCTTCATCAAAGGCGTTGAAAAACACTTACCGGAATGAACTTCTCAATAGCACTTTCCTTTTGCATGCCATGCGTTGTATATGCAATGTATGATCACGGGGTGGCGTTTCCCGAAGAGGAAGACATTCAGGAGGATGTTCAATGAATGTAGATGCGCTGCGCAGGAGGCCCTTCAAAGGATTCCTGGCCGGTGAGGAAGCCAGATCGCTCTATGAACTGGCCAGGGAGGCCGCCCCTCTTGCCCCCTGCCTGGAGATCGGCAGCTACTGCGGACACTCGACCGCATATCTCGGACTCGGGTGCAAGGAAGCGGGAGGGGTTCTCTTCACGATCGACCATCATCAGGGGTCGGAGGAGCAACAACCCGGTCAGGAGTACCACGACCCGGAGCTCCTCGATTCGGATACTGGACGGATAAACACATTTCCATACTTCCGTAAAACCATCCGGGAGCTCTCCCTCGAAGAGACGGTCGTCCCCATCGTTTCCCGCTCCGAGGTCGTCGCCCGCTTCTGGAGAACCCCTTTAAGCCTGATCTTCATCGACGGCGGCCACTCTAAAAAGGACGCCTTCACCGATTACAACGGTTGGGTATCGCACCTGATCTCCGGGGGCTATCTGCTTATCCACGACATCTTTCCTGATCCGAACCAAGGCGGGCAGGCCCCCTTGTGCGTCTATAAATTGGCCCTCGCTTCCGGCCTTTTTCGCGAACTCCCGATGGTAGGGACCCTCGGGGTGCTAAAACGGTTGACCGTAGGATGTTCCGGAAATGAATCCGCTGCAGGCGTTATCCCCGCGGCGTGCCACGGGGGAAGCGATTAAAATAGATAGGTTTTGTTCCGCCCGGCATTAAAGATTCTCCCCAACGTGCCGCGGAGATCTTCGCTTTGGAGTCAACGAAATACGGTCGATGTATCGATTGTGGGTCCAGTGCCAGCGCGCCATTCCCGCCTTGATCTCCGCTTTGATATACCCCGAGCCGACAAGACTGTGGAGTGTTTTCCGGACCAGCGATTCTTCCTCTCCTGTGAATGCTTCAATGTTCCGGCAAAGGTCATCCAGTGCGCTGTCGATCCCGTCGCCGGCCCTGGCGAGATGGGGGAATAGTCCCAGTTTTTCAATGAGATCTTCGGATAGCAGCCGATAGACGAGTTTCATCCGGAAATGACCCTCGACCTGGAGGTCGATGCCCGGCGGGTTGTTCTTCTCACGGTAGCCGCGGACCATCGCCTGCCACGCTGTATCGATGGTGGAGTCGAACCGTGAAACGAAGCTTTCCATTTCTTCCGGTGTGATTCGGGAAGTTCTCACTATGGCGCTGTTTGCATCATAACGCGTCCAGTCGTCGGTGAGGATTTCCAGGTCGTATTTCTCCACCTCTTCGCGAACCGTCGTACCGGGAAAGGGGGCCAGGAAGTGGTAACCGTAAAGCGACCCGAGGCTGGCGGCAAAGGATCCGGTTTCTTCAAGGGTCTCGGGCGACTCACCCGGAAGACCCACCATAAAGGAGGTATGGGCGATGATGCCGGTCTGTCCGCAGAGCGAAACCGCCTCTTTCACCTGCTCGCGGGTGATCCCCTTTCGTATCAGTTTGAGCAGATCGGAATTACCCGTCTCCACTCCGAAGCTGATGCTGTCGCATCCCGCCTCTCTCATAAGCTTCAAAGTCTCGCGATCCACGGTATTCACCCTTGCAAAAGCGCTCCATGCGAACCGGAGCTTACGCCGGAGTATCTCGTTACAGACCTCCTTCACCCTGCCGCCGTTGGAGACAAACAGATCGTCCGCTACATTGATCCGGTCGATCCCGTATGCGAGAATCTGCTCGATTTCGTCGACGACGCGGGAAGCGGAGCGAAGACGGACACGGTTTCCCACCATTCGGCGCCCCAGGCAGAAGATGCAGTTGTATGGACAACCGCGACTGGTGATGATGCTGATGGAATAGCCGAGCGCCTGGTAGCGCGACAATGGAAGCAGATGCCTGGCGGGAAAAGGCAGGGCATCCAGATCTTCGATAAACGGCCGGGGGTCGGTAATGACGACCTCGCCGTTTCGGCGGAAGGCAAGACCCGGTATTTTCTCCCAGGTTGCAGGGCTCATTCCTTCGGCCATCAGTTCGGAAATGGTCTCCTCCCCTTCCCCGCTCACAATCAAATCGATACCGGGAAACGCATCGAGGGTTTTCGCGGCGGTAAAAGAGACGTGGGGTCCCCCCATCATGGTAACGAGCGAGGGACGATGACGCTTGGCGGTGGAAAGGATCTGGGCGGCTCCGGGAAAATTCAATGTCACAGAGGTCGAACCCACAACCTCCGGTTGGAAGGCATCCAATTGTGCCCTGAGTTTTTCGGGCGTGTAGGCGCTGACCAGATAATCAAAGATCCGGACTTCTGCGCCTGCCTGCTCAAACGCAGCGGCTACATAGCTCACGCCGAGAGGTGGAGCGGGCGCCTCTGCGAGCGGGTAGGGCGGTGCGATAATCGCGACCCTCACGGGAATAACCTCGGCAATTCTTTCATCGGACACCCATGGTTTCTATCATCGCCAATGTGGCCGCAGATCGACGACTGCTCGTTTTTACTTACTGGAGAGAGGGTATTGGCGCAGCGACGCGAAAAAACATCCACGCGGTTTTTCGATCCCATCGCGGTTCAGTCCCCCCGTCGGGGTTTAAGGATCGAACGGAGCCATCCCAGCCATGTATTTTCCTCCATCAAATGACGATCGAGCATATCGAACTGAGCGGCAAGCTCCCCGGGGTTGGCCAGCCAATCGGCGCGTGTTTTTACCGGCCTGCCCGGTTCAAGGTATTTTATAACCGTAGCCGGGTTCCCTGCCGCCACGGCATTGGCGGGAATGTCACGTACAACGACGGAACCGGCGCCGATCACGCTGTTTTCCCCGATGCGAACCCCTTTGCAGACGATGACGCTGTCTCCTATCCAGACATTTTCCTCTATCCGGACCTCGGCGGTACTTCCGATCGCCTGGCTGCGATCGTATACGCCGTGCCAGTCCGAATCGGTGATGAACACCCCCTGGGCAAGCATGCAACTCGCTCCGATAATGATCTGCGTTGCGGCACTGATCCGCACCCCCGGGCAGATCAAGGCGAAGTGACCGATTTCGATCCTTCCCCCTCCCTCAAGAGCAGACCAGACGGTGATTCTGACCTTGAGGTCAGGCGTGGCTATCACCGTGGCATAATTGCCCAGTGTCACAGGCCCGCCGAAGATTTCTACATGCCAGGGTTTCATGAAGATGCAGCCCCGGCCCATATGCTCAAACTGCGGCCGGAGATAATGGTTTGCATACCACTTCTGAAAACCGAGGTCGAGGCGTTTGAGGATATAGGGACGGTGGTCTCTGCGCAAGCGTTACACCTCAATATATCGGCAGCGAGGGGGGGTTATCAAAATCATAGGTGTATCGAGAAGGACTTCTTGTCCCTCTTAGGGCGATCCCGTTTCGCTCCCAAAACCGGTGGCTGAAAAGCCGGTTTGCCGGTGTGACGGCGTAAAGGGCATCGTGCGCCAGAAGGACGGCTGCCGTCGTCCAGGAGGTCTTTTCCTCCGGCCAGATGACGCCGTCCGGAAACGTCACACCCATCCAATAGGAACCATCGTCATAACATTTATCGCAGATCCAGCCGAAGACGATGGCAGCCCGCTCGCGATCGCCGATTGCCATGAGCGCCAGAACCAGCTCCGAGGCCTCGGCGGTCGTTACCCACGGCTGATCGCTCACACAACGGACTCCCCAGCCGGGCACAACAAACTTATCCCATGACCGCTCGATCCTTTTGCGCGCCTCGTCTCCTGTAATGGCCCCGCAGAGAACAGGATAGTACCAATCCATCGAAAAGCGCGACTTCATCATATTGAACAGGCTGGGACGGTAACGGATCGCATCTCCAAGCCTGTGCAACGCCGCTTTCCAGGCCGAAGCGCCTTTCCCCAGGCGCTCCGCAACGGCAATGGCGCACTTGAGGCTCATATAGACCGAGCAGGAACCGGTCAAAAGCGCCATAGGATCGACGATCCCTTCGCTGTTTCTCGCCCAGTGGATCTCGCCGCTATGAGCCTGAAGTTCTACGGCATAGTTGACACCCGCCTTGATGGCAGGCCAGTGCCGTCTCAGGAAGGCGATATCTCCGGTAATCAGGAAATGATGGTAAACCCCCACAGCGATGTAGGAGGCGAAGTTGCTTTCCTTCGTACGATCCACCGGCGCCCCTGCACGGCTCGCAGACCACCAGCTTCCATCCGGGAGCTGTGTGGAGCAGAGCCAGCCGTAGGCGCGTTCCGCTTCCCTGTAATAACCGGCGGCGCTCAGTCCCATTGCGCTTTCTATATGATCCCAGGGGTCGGTCTTTCCGCCTTCCGACCAGGGAATCTCACCGCTGGCCTTCTGCAGTCCAACAATAAAATCGGCCATCAATGCGACATCGATGGGAAAAGCCTTACGGCTATGCAACAGAGAGGTGTCCATCAGCGGTATCCCTTTTTCATATAGAAGATGATGCTTTTGCCTATCAGTGGATTCAGTATACGATCCATTGCTGCGGTCAGGGAAGAACGCCTGACAATGCCCCATTCGAGGAATGTACGGTATGCCTTCACGAGCGGAAATTTTTCATTTTTGTGGCCGACAAGGCATCGGAGCCACCAGTAAGGGGCGTGCAAACCATGCCGGTAGCGGATTCGCCGGCAGTCTGCTCCCGCTTCCTTCAAGAGGTTCAGCAGTTCCCCTTTCTTATAGATCCGAATATGACCGCCCGGTTCGTGATGGTAGGCCCTGGAGAGCGCCCAGCAGATCCGCTCCGGGAGAAAACGGGGCACGGTAATCACCAGATCACCCATCGGTTTCAAAACACGCAGCAGCTCCGTGATGGCCCTCCTGCTGTCGACCACATGCTCAAGAACCTCGGAACAGATAACGGCATCGAAGCTGTCGTCGGAAAACGGGAGCCTGGTCACATCCGCGCGCGCGACGATCCAGCCGCCACTCTGCCGCTGGTCCATCAACGAAAGAAATCCTTTCGTTCTACAAAGATCCGCCCAGTTCAGATCGACGCCGACACAGCTCACACCGCTCTTTCCCATCGCCTCGCAGAGGTGGCGACCGCCCCCACAGCCCGCATCGAGGACGCGCATCCCAGCCTTCAGCGATATCTCTCTAAAGTCCACGGTGAGCATCGATCACCTCCCGGTAAACACCGACGGTCTTCTCTGCGGCATGGCGCCAGGTCAGTGATTTCATCACCCTCTCAAGCCCTGCCTCGCCCATCCGTCTTCTTTTTTCCGGGTCATCGAGCAGGGCAACAATGGCCTGTTCGAGCGCCATCGCGTCCGCGGGCGGCACAAGCATACCCGCATCCCCCACCACCTCGGGAAGCGCACCCCCCGATGTGCTGATGACCGGCACCCCGCACGCCATCGCTTCTCCGGCGGGCATGCCAAATCCCTCGTAAAGGGACGGTATCACAGCCATCGTCGTCTCCGCGTAATAACGGGCAAAATCCTTTTGCTCGATCCGACCGGTAAACGTGACGATATCCCCGAGTTCGAGCTCCCGGACGCGTCGTTCAATCGCCCCGTCCTTCTTCAACTGACCGATGACAAGCACCCTGATCTCCCGCTTCTTCCGGATCGATGCAACCGCCTCCAGAAGATAGCGCAGCCCTTTCATTGGGGTATCTGCGCTGCTGGTAACCAGAAGCAGGTTGTGAGCCCTGCAAACACCCTTCAGTGGATAGAAAAAATCGGTGTTGATGCCATTCGGAACGACACGGAAACGCAGGGGTGAAATACGGAATGCCCGGCCGATGTCCTGCTTCGAGCAGTTGGAAACGGTGATAATATGCGAGAGACGGCGGGAAACCCTTCTCTGCATCGTCAGGAAAGCATACCAGCGGCGAACCTTCAGTCTTCCCCAAAAGGATCCCGCGGCACGGATTTCCGTTTCTCGGTCCACCGTGATCGGATGGTGTATCGTGGTCACAGTCGGGAATCCCATCCCGGCGATTCCCAGCAATCCGTACGAAAGACTCTGGTTGTCATGGACGATGTCGTATTTCCTGTCGCTGTTGCTCAGATATTTTTTTGCTCTGATCCCGAATGTGAAGGGCTCGGGAAAGCCTCCCGCGCACATACTGAGGAATTCAAACTGGTTCACAGGCGAAGCCAGCTTACGAATATGCGTCACCTTGAACAGATGGTCGGGATTATAGAGATCCAGGCCGGGCAGCTCGTGCAGCGGTATTCCCTCCGCGAGTACCGGATAGGGGGGACCGGAGACTACATCAACCGCATGCCCGAGGTTCTTGAGCGCTTCGCTCAGGTATTTGACGTAAATGCCCTGGCCGCCGCAGGTGGGGTTACCGCGGTAGGTCAAAAGACAGATCTGCAGCGGATCATCTTTTCCCCGCGATCGGTTAGCCAGTCTAGCCTGTCTCAAAGCGAATCACCTATTTCCCGTGCGAAGCCTCAGGCCTGCGAAAGGCGCGTATCAGAGCCGGCGCCGACCCTATCAGCGACGATGACCCGATATTTCCGGACTTCACGCGCGTGTAAACTCCGTTAGGCATTTCCCGGCAAACTCCACCATTTCGCCCGTGGCTTTGGAGAACTGCTCCGCCGTTTTTACCAGCGACGGATGCGAGTTGTACTCGTCCCTCGTGTAGCCGTCTTCTGCGAATGCCCGTTCGAAATAGGGTATCCGGAGCAGCTTGTCCAGCAGGTCCTTCGGTATCTCTTGATCGATGCGGCCCTTCACAAAGGAGATAGTTTCCTGCCCGGGAAAATTGATCACGTCATCGATAAACGAAGGGGGGCAGGTGACCACGATGTTTGCGCCTGCCTTTTCTTCGAGATGCCACAGCCTCATGAGCCCGTCGACCTTCGGCCCCACCCGGAGCGAGCAGGAGAGGAGCTTGCTGGGATATCCCTTTTCCTTGAGCAACCGGTACGCCTTCTTGAAGATGGCAAGTTCCGCCAGACGTACATCGCCCTCGGAAAGCTCAATGCCCTTTTCCCTAGCGAAATCCCTTAATCCGCCCAAATCCCCGTAGCGGGCCTCCATGTGGGTAATCACGGACCGCCAGCGGGTGAGATCCCGCTTGTCCTTCCGGGCTTTCTCGAGCCCCCGCTGCACCGAACGGGCACAGTCCATCAGTTGCGGCAGGACAAAGCTCAGCGTGTTATTGGTGGCGATCCCCTGCGCGGTGAGGGTCTCGATCACTTCGTAGCCCTCCTTTGTTCCGGGTACCTTTACCATCACGTTGGGGTTGATTGCCGCCAATTCCCCGGCCTGCTTCAACATGGCTTCCTTGTCGAATAGCTTTCTCGGATCCACCTGACCCGACAGAAACCCTTCGCGATAGCCCGTTTTTTCGAATAAAGGCAGGAACATGTCGGAACCCCGTTTCACCACCGATTTATAAAGGAGCCAGAACAGAGACTCCTTGTCGATTCCGGGATTTTTCCTGATCAGTTCTGCCGCCACCTCGCTCCAATAGGGTTTGTCATCCTTTATCGCCTCAAGCGATAAAGGGGGGTTGGTCGTGACACCGCGGAACAGCGATGCCTCGGGCTTTTCCTTGTTGATCATCCTGCCGAACTGTCGATGCAGGATCTCTTTGTCGCTTTCCTTTGCCTTGGAAAGCATCTTATGGCACCAGTTATCAAAGACGACCGGAGAAGAATCCCACCAGATCTCCATCCCCGGACTTGTCTCGACCAGTTTTTCCAACAGATTGTTCTCTCTCATACTCCTCCTTTCGATGTGTGTAGGATCTCTTATCACGCAAACCCGAATGGTTTTAAGATCTTTGTTCCAAGGTTCGCGGTTACCCGCTTGCCGTCCGAGGTGACCGCACAGGGATATAACGCTCTATCACAATCGCAGTCGTCATTCCGATGCAGGCGCCTGCAAAAACATCGCTCAGATAGTGCGCATTCAACACAAGGCGGCTCAGCGCGACGGTCGCGGCGAACAGGAAAAAAAGGGTTCGGTATTTCGGCAAAAGGAACGAGCAGGTCACGGCAATGGCAAAAACCGTTGTTGCGTGCCCCGATGGAAACGAATTGAACTCATAGCCCACGCGAAAGGGATCGAAACCGTAAAGGCCGCTCTCGAACCACACTTTCGGCCGCAGCCGCCCGACCATGAACTTTACGATATTGGTCACAATGCCGGAGAGCGCGATACTGGAGAAGAAGAGCAAAGCGCGATCGGCGTAGCGGCTTTTTTGCCTGATCCAGCGAAAAAAAACAAACAGGACAAATGAGACGATCAAATAAAGTGTCGAGACCCCCGCCTTCGTGATCCATTCGAAGAGATCGCGGGTTTCCTGGCTCAGGGCGTGAAAGTAGCGGGCGACAGGGAGATCGATGAAAAAATAGGATATGACAGAGATGAAAAAAGCCCCGGTAGCGAGGCACCACACCCGCCGGTTATTTCCCATTGCCCGGTCCTTGGAGGTTGACGGACGTGGGCGCCGCAAGGCGTTCGCCCGGGGTGATAGATCCGGTCCATGCAGGGATACATCTGTCATTATTCATGACGTCGGCTTTATCTCAATACTGCGGATGTGTCAATGGATGGATGTGATTCGTGAGCGTTTTTCTTGACATACGAGATAGGATATGTAATTTTTCTTCCATGTATCGTTTGATCAACCGTTATATCCTAAAAGAAATCGCGATCGCATTCGGCATGATTGTCTTCATATTGACGTTTGTGCTTCTTATGGGAAAGATCCTTCAACTGATGGATTTGATGATCAACAAGGGAATAAGCTTTACCACCATCGCACAAATGACGCTTTATTTAATGCCCTCTTTTCTCATTTTCTCCATCCCCATTTCGCTGCTGATTGCGATCCTCATCGGGCTCGGTCGTCTCTCCGGCGACAATGAGATTACCATCCTGAAAATGTCCGGCGTCAGTCTCTATCAGCTGGCGTTACCGGTCACCTTTGCAGCCGTGATCGCTTCGCTGTTGACGGCGGTAACGACTTTTTTCCTCGTCCCCTACGGCAACATCGCGACAAAAAACCTACTGTTCGATATGGCAAAGCAGAAGGCCAGCATCGGCATTCGAGAGAAGGTGTTCATCGACGATTTCCGGGGGATCCTTCTTTATGCGGAAAAAATCCCGATCCATGGGGATTTCCTCGAAGGGGTTCTTGTCTCCGACAACCGAATCCTCGGCGAACCGAACACCATCTTCGCACGGAAGGCCTATCTCATATCGGATATCGATACCAGGGCGATCACCCTGAGGTTGGAGGATGGCAGTACCCATACCGTCGATTCCGGCCTGAAGAATTACCGGAAAATGGATTTCCGTCACTATGACGTCCGCCTCGACTTTGCCGAATCACTCACCACAGACATGAAGACCGGCGAGAAATCCAGCATGGATATGACGGTGACCGAGCTTACTGCCAAATTGAAAAGCCACAAGACCAATGATCAGGCATATCGGGAAATGCTTCTGGTTCTCAATAAAAAACTGACAATCCCCTTATCCTGCCTGATTTTTGCCTTCATTGGCCTACCATTCGGCATCCGGAAGCATCGCGCAGTCCGATCGCGTGGATTCTCGATCGGTGTGGTCCTCATCCTTATATATTACCTGTTGAGTCTCAGCGGCGAGGCCCTTGCCGAAACGGGACGCCTCTCACCCACTGTCGGTGCATGGGCCCCCAATGCGATTTTTGCCGTCGCCGGAATTCTGTTCTTCTCCTTTGCCGCGCGGGAGCGATCCCCCTTGGGGCGCCGCAACCCCCTTTCGATCGCCGTTTCACTGCCCGACGAAGGCGTGATAAAGGTAAAAAATCCATCATGAAAATACTGTATCGTTACCTGGCATACGAATTTACCAGGAATCTCATATTCATCACCCTGTGTCTCATCTCGCTTTATCTGATCATCGATTTTTTCGAAAAAATCAGGATGTTTCTCAGCAACCATGCCACCGTTCAGCAGATGACCGCGCATTTCCTGTTCCGCATCCCCATGATCCTGTCCCAGATGCTTCCTGCCGCTGTTTTACTTGCTTCGCTGATGACCTGCGGGTATCTTTCACGGCATAGCGAGATCGTGGCTATGAAGGCCAACGGTATCAGTCTTTATAGGGCATCCCTGCCCATATTGTTTGTTGCCGCCTCGATCTGTCTGTTGGTGTTTCTGCTCAACGAATGGATCACCCCCTACACCAACGAACGGTCTGAGTATATCCGGTTGATTGAAGTGCAAAAACGGCGCTCGATGGGGACGTTCAAGCAAGATCAGATCTGGTATCGGGGTCAAAAGGGAATATACAACATCAAGCTCTTTGACACCCAACGCAACAAGCTCCATGGAGTCGTGATCTATTATCTGGATCAGGAGATGCGGTTGAACATGCGACTCGATGCGGAGTGGGGTGAATGGAAGGATGAGCGCTGGCTCTTCCACAACATACTCCTCACCCGATTTCCAGCCGGCGAATTTCCCGTTCTTGAGAAAATGACCGAAAACGTTATCGATCTGCCTGAAAAACCGGAGGATTTCAAGGTTGTTCAGAAAGATGTCGAGACGATGGCTTACTTTGAATTGAAGCGATACATCGGAAAACTTCGCTCGGAAGGTTATGACGCGACCCGATACGTTGTCGATCTCCACGGAAAAACCGCCTTTCCGTTGGTCAGCATCATTCTTGCGGTCATCGGTATTTCTTTCTCGCTCAGATCCGAACGGAGCGGCGGCATCGCGCAGGGTATCGGGGTTGGACTGGTTATCGGATTCTCCTATTGGCTGGTGTATGCCTTCGGAATGTCGCTTGGCCGATCGAGCACCCTCCCGCCTGCGGTTGCCGCCTGGTTTGGAAATATCATCTTCGGACTCATCTCGATATGGCTTTTTCTGCGCCTTAAAACCTAAACCAGAGGTTTAGAATTTCTATCGAACATAAAGATATAGTAAAGGATTAGCCCTGTAAGATAGGTGAAAACACCCGACCAGAGGACATCGGTAGGGAAATGACCACCCTGGACCATTCTCCCTATACCCATCAAAATCCCATAGGCGATTCCCAGATAGAGAAACATAACCGCCCATTTTCTGTACACTTGCCTTAGGATGAAGAAGGGTGAAAATAAAAAAAACCCCACCGCGGCATGCCCCGAAGGGAAGGATTTTCCCTGCCCCGATTCTCCCCTCTCCCAGGCGTAACGAAACGGTTCGCTTCCACCGAAATTGACAATGTCGGCAGGACGAGGCCTACCCCAATGATCCTTAAATCCGGCATTTATAACAAGCCCTGGACCCAGTATCATGAAAGTGATGAAGAAAAGGCCGATTTTCCTGTAAGGAACGAGTTCTTTCCGGAGAAAACTCACGACAAAGACAAGAAGACCGCCGCCCGCCAAGAGCAATGCGGGGATATTCCCGTACTCATAGAGCAAATGCCACGGATTTTCCTTGCCCAAAAACCAGCCGGATTCGGGGGAATAGAACCTGCTTTCGATTTCCAAATCGGCGTTGGTCAGGTATAGCACGACGGTTAAAAAGATTGCCGCGCCAAGGGGTATGGCAAAATCGATGACGATTCTTTTTTTCATTCGTTTACCGGTTAATACCGGTAATAGTCAGGCTTAAAGGGTCCTCCAACCGGTACGTGAAGGTAGTCCGCCTGTTTCTTCGTGAGCCGGGAGAGCTTTGCCCCCAGGCGCTTGAGATGAAGACGGGCAACCTCTTCATCAAGCTTCTTCGGCAGGGTATATACCTCCGGCTTACGCGCTGTCGTGGCGAGGTCGATCTGGGCAAGGCACTGGTTGGTAAAGCTGTTGCTCATCACAAAACTGGCATGACCCGTCGCGCAGCCGAGATTGACCAAACGCCCCTCGGCCAGGACG
>Ga0194126_10006318_pt1 | contig 16940 bp, 15 predicted proteins | sample TA2KigC150mmetaG_FD_148641 | JGI IMG/M metagenome (GOLD analysis project Ga0194126, IMG submission 148641) | Freshwater microbial communities from Lake Tanganyika, Tanzania - TA2015035 Kigoma Deep Cast 150m | ecosystem: Environmental > Aquatic > Freshwater > Lake | place: Tanzania: Lake... | reverse complement strand
GGCGGGGAGTTGGTAGACCTCCACGTCGCCGGCCTCGCGCGCGGCCAGCCGGGGCCGGCCGGCCAGGAACCGGGCATAGGGGTCGCTGATCTGCAGGCAGGAGGTCAGGTAGCGGTTGAGCGCGGTATGGGCGGGGGACTTGAGGTAGTAGGACTCGAAGCCCAGCGCCTCCGGGTGCCGGTCGAGGGCCGCGAGCGCGCGCGGCAGCCACGCGGTGCCGACGATCTCGTTGTCGGCGTCCAGCAGGGCGATGTACCGGGCCCGCGACGCCTCGAACGCCTTGCGCTTGGCCGCCTCGGCCATCAGGCCCGCCGCATCGACCATCGTTGCGCCGTGGCGCGAGGCAACGGCGGCCGTTCCGTCGCGCGAGCCGCCGTCGGCGACGAGGATTTCCACCGTCGCCGGATCGACGTCCTGCGCCCGGATCGACGCAAGGCACCCCGGCAGGAGGCGTTCCGCGTTGAGCGTCGGGATGACGAAGCTGACGACCGGATCCTTCACGGGCGCGGAGCCTAGCGCGGATCGGCGCCCGCTCGCAAGGCCGATGGGACCGCCGCCGGGAGGGTCCGACATTCCGTCCGGCGCCGCGTCGCCGGGCCGGTGCGGAAAAATATTGAACGCACGGCTGATATCCGTACTCTAAACGGCCACGTCCGGCTCTCCGCCGGCACGTGGTTCGTCCGGACGGACGAGGGGTGACCCATGCTGGAAGTCAGACAACTGCGCAAGAACTATGGTTCGTTCGAGGCGGTGAAGGGGATCAGCTTCACCGTGAAGCAGGGCGAGATCCTCGGTTTCCTCGGCCCCAACGGGGCCGGGAAGTCGACCACCATGAGGATGGTGACCGGATTTCTCCCCCCGACGTCGGGGACGGCGCTGATCGGCGGCCACGACATCGTCGAGACCCCGATTCCCGCCAAGGCGCTGATCGGCTACCTGCCGGAGAACGCGCCGGTCTATCCGGAGATGACGGTCGCGGGCTTCCTGGATTTCGTGGCGGGCGTCCGCGGCTACCGCGGCGCCGAGCGGGCGCGCAGGGTGGACTCCGCGGTGGAGTGCTGCCGGCTGGGCGCGGTGCGGCACCAGATGGTCGAGACGCTCTCGAAGGGCTACAAGCAGCGCGTCTGCTTCGCCCAGGCGGTGCTGCACGACCCCTCGCTGCTGGTGATGGACGAACCGACCGACGGCCTCGATCCGAACCAGAAGCATCTCGTCCGCGACATGATCAAGACGATGGCCGCCGAGAAGGCGATCATCATCTCCACCCACATCCTCGAGGAGGTCGAGGCCGTCTGCACCCGCGCGATGATCATCAACGAGGGCCGGATCGTTGCCGAGGGCACGCCGGTCGAGTTGAAGGCGCGGCACCCGTCGGGACGGCTCGACGAGGTGTTCCGGTCCCTGACCCAGGGCACGGCCGAGAAGACCACCAAGCGCTGAGCGCCGCACCGGAGGACGCACGATGATGAATGCATTTACGGGCAACATGTTCGAGATCTTCAAGCGGGAGTTCAGGGCCTACTTCGCCTCGCCGGTGGCCTATGTCTTCCTGGTCTTCTACCTGATGCTGATCGGTTTCCTGACGTTCTTCGTCAGCCGGTTCTACGAGGCCAACCAGGCGGACCTGAAGTACTTCTTCTTCTGGTTCCCCTGGGTGAACCTCCTGCTGGTTCCGGCCGCGACGATGCGGCTCTGGACCGAGGAGCGCCGCACGGGCACGCTGGAACTCCTGATGACCCTGCCGGTCACCCTGCCGCAGGCGCTGGTCGGGAAGTTCCTTGCGGCCTGGCTGTTCATGATGATCGGGGTCCTGCTGACGCTGCCGGTCGTGTTCACGACGATCTACCTCGGCAGCCCCGATGCGGGCGCGGTGATCGGCGGCTACGCCGGGGCGATCCTGCTCTCGGGCGCCTACGTGGCGGTCGGCACGCTGACCTCGGCGATGACGCGGAACCAGGTGATCAGTTTTGTGATCGCCTTCGTCATCTGCCTCTTCCTGGCCCTGGCCGGATGGCCGCCGGTGATGGAGATCGTCAACAAGTGGGCGCCCGGCTGGCTGGTCAACGGCATCGCGTCGCTGAGCGTGATGCCGCATTTCGAGTCGTTGCAGCGCGGCGTGATCGATGTGCGTGACGTGATCTACTACGTCAGCGTGATGGCGCTGGCGCTGTTCGGCGCGCATCTCGTCCTGGAAAACCGCAAGTCGTCGTGACCGGAGGAACCCACCCCATGAGCCAACCCCGTGGAAACCGGCTGTTCGGAAGCAGCCTCATCGCCTTCGTCGTCGTCGCGGTCATCGTGGCGGCGGTCAACGTCCTGCTCGGCGGCGCCGTCTGGCGTCTCGACCTGACCCAGGACCGCATCTACACGCTCTCGGACGGCACGAAGGACGTGCTCAAGGGCCTCGACGGGCCCGTGACGCTGAAGCTCTTCTTCAACGGCAGCGATCCCCAGGTGCCGCCTGCGCTGCGGACCTTTGCCCGGTCGGTCGAGGATCTCCTGCGCGAGTACGAGATCGGCGGCAAGGGGAACATCCTCTTCGAGAAGCACGATCCGCAGCCCGACTCCGACGCGGCCGACTGGGCCCGCCGCTACGGCGTCGAGAGCCAGCCGGTCGGGATGTTCGGCCCCGATGTCGCCCTCGGCCTCGTCGCGGTCAAGGGCGGCGCGGAGGCGGTCATCCCGTTCGTCAACCCGGACGAGGGCGAGCGGCTGGAGTACGACGTGACGAAGCTGGTCACGCGCGTCGCGAGCCCGAAGAAGCCGGTCGTCGGGCTGCTCTCGTCGCTGCCCGTCATGGGCGGGGCGCCGCAGATGCCGTTCGGTCCGCAACAGCCGCCCCAGAGGGGATGGTACGCCTTCACGGACCTGGAGAAGGACTTCGAGGTTCGGCAGCTCAACGAGTCGCTGGACTCCGTCGACAAGGAGATCGACGTCGTCATCGCCGTGCATCCGAAGAACCTCTCCGACGAGGCCCTCTACGCCCTCGACCAGTTCGTGCTGCGCGGCGGGCGTCTTCTCGCGTTCCTCGATCCGATGTGCCTTGCCGATCAGCAGGCGCAGAACCCGATGATGGGCATGCCGAACATGGGCGGCGGATCGACGCTCGGGAGGCTCCTCCCGGCCTGGGGCGTCACCTACGAATCCGAGCGCGTCATGGCCGATCTCGAGGCGGTCACGCCGACCCGCGGCCGCGACAACCGGGTCGTCGAGAACCCGACGTGGCTGAGCCTCCGCCCGGGGAACATGAACGCGGGGGACCGGCTGACGGCCAAGATCGAGACCGTCCTGATGCCCGGATCCGGCGTCTTCAAGGTGGAGCCGCCCGCGGGCGTCAAGTCCGCCGCGCTGATGCAGACTTCCGAGGCGTCGGGCCTCGTCGACGCGATGACCGCGAAGTTCGGCCCCGAGGGCCTGCGGCGCGACTTCAAGGCCGGGATGCGGCGGGAGGCGCTGGCGGTGCGGCTCGACGGCAAGTTCAAGACGGCGTTCCCGGACGGCAAGCCCGGCGCCGCGGCCGAGACGAACGCGACCGCCGCCGCGGGCGCGACCAACGCTCCGGCGGCCACGGCGTCCCTCAAGGAGGGGAACGGCGAGGGCCGGGTCGTTCTGGTCGGCGATGTCGACATGCTGTTCGATCCGTTCTGCCTGCGCGAGGTCCGCGTCTTCGGGCAGACGGCCTACGCGCCCTTCAACGACAACCTGACGTTCTTCTACGGCGTGATCGAGGACATCTCCGGCAGCGCGAAGCTCTCCCAGATCCGCTCGCGCGGCCGCATGGACCGTCCGTTCGACGTCGTCGTGGATCTGCTGCGCGACGCGCAGGAGCAGTACATGCAGCAGGAGAATGAACTCCAGGCGAAGCTCGAGCAGACGCAGCAGCGGCTGGGCGAGCTGCAGGCCGAGAAGGGGAAGGGCCAGGAGATGGTCCTGAGCCCCGAGCAGAAGGCGGAGATCGAGCGGTTCCGGCAGCAGGAGCTGGAGACGCAGCAGCAGTTGAAGCAGGTCCGCAAGAGCCTTCGGGCGGACATCGAACGGCTGGGCGCCGTCGTCAAGGCGGTCAACATCCTCGGCGTGCCGCTGTTGATCGGCGTGGCGGGCATCGGGTTCGGGGTCTGGCGCCGGAACCGCCGCTGATCGGATCCCAATTCAACCTCGGACGGGTGACGTACGATGAAAACGAACAAGCTGATGATGCTGGTGCTGGTGGCCGCCGCGCTCGTGGCGGCCGCGGTGTGGACGCAGTCCCGGACGACGCGGGCGCGGCGTCCCTCGGCCGATGCGGGCGCGCCGGTCGTTGCGGCGCTGCAGAAGCCGGAGGCGCTCAACGCCGTCGGGGCGCTGGCCTTCGTCACGGCGGAGAGCACGGTCCGCGTGGCCAAGGCCGGGGGCGTGTGGGTTGCGCCGGACCGCTTCAACCACCCGGTGAAGTTCGACGACATCCGCAAGTTCCTCCGCTCGCTCGCCGACCTCAAGGTGGGGCAGGGGGTGCCGGGCGGGGACAGGGAACTGGCGGCACTGGACCTCGTCGCGCCCGCCGCCGGGGCGGACGGCAAGGCCAAGCCGGGCTCGGGGACGCTGGTCACGGCGTCGGACAAGGACGGCAAGGCGCTTGCGACGATCCTTCTCGGCAAGACCCGCAGCCGCGGCGGCGAGATGGGCTTCCCGGACGGACGCTACGCGCTGGCCGACGGGCGACCCGTGCTGGTTTCGGAGACGTTCAGCGGCCTGCCGGCGAAACCGGTCGACTGGATGGAGACCCAGCTTGTCGACGTCTACAGCTCCGACCTGGCCGCGCTCGTTTGGACGCCGAACGGCAAGCCGGCCATCGTGCTCACGAACGAGTCCTTCGAGCTGAAACTGCCGGGGCTGTCGACGAACGAGAAGATGGACACGGCCAAGTCCGGGAAGCTGTCCGGCATCGTGAGCTTCCTGCGCTTCACGGACATCGCCGATCCGGCGCTCAAGCCGGCCGACACGGGCCTCGACAAGCCGGATATCGTGGTGGCGAAGGCGCGCAACGGGCGCGAGTACACCGTGCGGATCGGCAAGGCGACGACGAATGCGACGCGGCACGTGGCGGTGTCCGCCGCGTTCACGCCCGCCCCGATGCCCGAGGCGCCGAAGGCCGATGCGGCGGAGGATGCGAAGAAGCAGCACGAGGCCGACGTCAAGAAGCGCAAGGAAGAGGACGACAAGGTGGCCGGCGAGATCCGCGAGTTCAACGAGCGCGCGGGGGCGTGGGTGTACCTCGTCGAGGGCTCCCGCTTCGACGGTCTCCCGGTGGAGCGCAAGGATCTGCTCCAGCCGCCGGAGGAGAAGAAGCCCGACGCCGCGTCCACGAACGCACCGCCTGCCGCCGCGGCCCCGTAGGGCGGCGGCCTTTCCGGTCCACCGGGACAAGCCCGGTGGGACCGGGTGATGGAGGGAGGGCCGGTGGCCCCGCCGGCCGGGAACGCCGGTCCACCGGGACGAACCCGGTGGGACCGGGTGCTGGGGGGAAGGTCGGTGGCTCCGCCGGCCGGGAGCGCCGGTCCACCGGGACGAGCCCGGTGGGACCGGGTGATGGAGGGAGGGCCGGTGGCCCCGCCGGCCGGGAACGCCGGTCCACCGGGACAAGCCCGGTGGGACCGGGTGATACGAGGAGGGCTGGCGGCCCCGCCGGCCGGGAACGCCGGTCCACTGGGACAAGCCCGGTGGGACCGGGCGATGCGGGGAGGGCCGGCGGCCTCGCCGGCCGGGAACGCCGGTCCACTGGGACAAGTCCGGTGGGACCGGGTGATGGGGGGAGGGCCGGTGGCCCCGCCGGCCGGGAACGCCGGTCCACCGGGGCAAGCCCGGTGGGACCGGGCGATGCGGGGAGGGCCGGCGGCCCCGCCGGCCGGGAACGCCGGTACACTGGGACAAGCCCGGTGGGACCGGGTGATGAGAGAAGGGCCGGCGGCTCCGCCGGCCGGGAACGCTCGACACCCGCCGGGCTTCCGGAGATTCTGGCGGCGTGATCGAGTATCTCGAGTGGACCGAGGGCGCTCCGGCTCCGAACCTGCGGTTGGATGCCTGCGTCCTCGCTCGTTGCCCCTCCAGCAGCCGTGGACTTGTCGTGCGCGCGATCGACGCGGGCGGCGTGCGGCTGAACGGGCGGGCGGAGCCGAAGGGCACGCGCGTGCGGGCGGGAGACCGGCTCGCCGTGGTCCGCCTGCTGGAGCGGTCCGATCCGTGGATCGTCCCCGAGCCGGACCTTGCCCTGGCCGTTCTCCTGGCGGATGCCGAGTACGTGGCCCTCGACAAGCCCGCCGGCGTGGCGGTCCATCCGCTCGCGCCCGGCGAGACCGGCACCCTGGCCAACGCGCTGGCCGCGCGGTTCCCCGAATGCGTGCGGGCGGGGGACGAACCCTCGATGGGCGGGATCCTGCACCGGCTCGACGGGGGCACGTCGGGGGTGATCCTCGCGGCACGAACGCGGGCGGCCCACGAGGCGATCCGCGACCAATTCCGCCGGCACGCGGTGGAGAAGACCTACCTGGCGGTCGTCGAGGGCCGGGTCGGTGACGGCGGCCGGATCGAGTCGCTTCTCGCGCACACTCCGGGCGATCGCGGCCGGATGCGGGTCGTTGCCGACGCCGCGGACGGGCGGGGCGAGCGCGCCATGCGGGCCGTCACATCGTACGAACCCGTCGCGGCGGGCGGCGACCGGACGCTGCTCCGGGTCCGCATCGCCACGGGAGTGACGCACCAGATCCGATGCCAGCTTGCGTCGATCGGCCATCCGGTCGCGGGCGACCGGGTCTACGGGCCCGACCCGGCGGGCGGCGGGATGGGACGGCATCTGCTGCACGCGGCGGAGATCGCGTTCGCGCGCCCGCGCGACGGGGTGCGGGTTCGCATCGCATCGCCGCCTCCGCCGGAGTTCCAAGGGTTGGACGGCTAGGCGCGCCGGGCTTCCAAGGGTTGGACGATCCGGCCGCGGCGGGCGGCCGCGATCAGGACGGCCCGTAGTGGGCGGCGATCCACGCGCGATAGGCGCCGGTGCGCACGCTGTCCACCCACGCGCGATGGTCGAGATACCAGCGCACGGTCCGCTCGAGGCCCGTCTCGAAGGTCTCCGCCGGGCGCCAGCCGAGTTCCCTCTCGATCTTCGAGCAGTCGATGGCATAGCGCCGGTCGTGCCCGGGGCGGTCGGGGACGTGCGTGATGAGCGACGACCGCTTCCGCCCGCCGGGCAGGGGCGAGGCATGACGGTCGACCAGGTCGGCGACGTGCCGGACGACGTCGAGGTTGGTCCGCTCGCTCCGTCCCCCGATGTTGTACGTCTCGCCGACGCGCCCGGCCTCGAGGATCCGCCACACCGCGGTGCAGTGGTCGCGGACGTAGAGCCAGTCGCGGACGTTCATGCCGTCGCCGTAGACGGGCAACGGCCGGCCTTCCAGCGCGTGGAGGATCATCAGCGGCACGAGCTTCTCCGGGAACTGGAAGGGCCCGTAGTTGTTCGAGCAATTCGAGACGGTCACCGGCAGCCCGTACGTCTCCCGGTAGGCCCGGGCGAGGTGATCGGACGCCGCCTTGGAGGCGGAGTAGGGGCTGTTCGGCGCGTAGGCGGTCGTCTCGAGGAACGCGCCCGAGGGGCCGAGGCTGCCGAAGACCTCGTCGGTGCTGACGTGGTGAAAGCGGACGATGCGGCCCTTCCGCGTCCGCGCCGCCTCCAGCAGGTTGAACGTGCCGACGATGTTGCTCTGGATGAAGTCGTCGGGGCGGACGATGGAGCGGTCGACATGGGATTCCGCCGCGAAGTGGCAGACGGAGTCGATGGAATGGCGGTCGTAGACCTGGTCGACGGCGGCGCGGTCGCGCAGGTCGACCCGCTCCAGCGTGTACCGCTCGCCGTGCCGCGCGGCCACGTCGTCGAGGCTCGCCGGGTTCGCGGCATAGGTCAGGGAGTCGAGATTGACGATCCGGCCCCGGAACGGAGTCTCATCGAGAACGTGGCGGATGAAGTTCGAGCCGATGAAGCCGGCGCCCCCGGTGATCAGCAATGCGTTCATGCAATCTCCGCGCGGATCTCGTCCGCGATCCCGGCCCCGTGGAGACGCACGAACTCCTCCAGGTCCTGCTCCCACGGCCTCATGACGCCGAAGTCGGGGTCCGCGAGGCGCGGGTCGGCGAGGATGGAGTTGGCTGGCCGGACCGCAGGGGTGGGGCGGTCCTTCGTCGAGCACCGTTCGACGGTGCGGTCGAGGCCCATCATCCCGAGGAAGCTCACGGCAAGATCGTACCATGTCGTGTGACCGGCGGCGACGGCGTGGAAGACGCCCTCCGGGCGCGAGGCGATGAAGCGTCCGATCTGGTGGGCCAGCCGGTGCGACCAGGTCGGGCACCCGTGCTGGTCGGCGACGACCCAGAGCGGACGGCGCGGATCGCGGAGGGCCTGCCGCAGGACGGCCTTCAGAAAGTTGCCGCCGTGGCGGCCGTAGAGCCATGCGGTGCGCAGGATGACGTGCCGGGGACCGACCTCGGCGATGCTCTGCTCGCCGGCAAGCTTGGTGCGGCCGTACCAGTTCGCCGGCTCCGGCGCATCCTCGGGAAGGTAGGGCTGCGGGGGCGCGCGCTGCCCGTCGAAGACGTAGTCCGTTGAAACATGGACCAGGTAGGCGCCGCATTCGCGGGCCAGTTCGGCGAGGCACTGGGCACCGCCGGCGTTGACGAGGTGCGCCGTCTGACGGTCGGTCTCGGCGTCGTCGACCCGGGTGTAGGCGGCGCAGTTGACGATGACCTCGGGCGCGGCGCGGCGCACGGTGGCCGATGCAGCCGCGCAGTCCGTGACGTCGACCTCGGGCAGATCGTACGCGATGACGTCGTGGGTCTCCCCGAGCACGCTGACGCAGTCACGACCCAACTGACCGCGCGCACCCATCACCAGAACGCGCATGGTTGAATCCCCCCCCATGACCGTCGCTGACTGGGCGCAGCATAGACGGGCGATCGCGAACGGACAAGCCGTTTTCGGATTCCGTCGTCGGATTCCCATGGATCCGAATGCACGAGATCGCGGATTGCCAGCCAACCGTGGCGGATGTAGGTTTGGCCCGTGCAGAGGCTACGTCATGCGGTGTGGGGTCTGGCCCTGGCGGCGGGCGTGGTCTTTGCGCCGGCGGGCGCCCTCGCGGTCGGGGTCGGCGCCTCCCGTGCCGACGTGATCGCGGAACTGGGGGACCCGGTCGGCGCGATCACCCTGGCCGACGAGGAACTGCTCTACTTCGACCGCGGCTCCGTGCGGCTTCGCGGCGGCCGCGTCACGTCGGCTCAGCTTGTGACGGCGGACGAGGCGCGCAGGCGACGCGAGGCCGAGGCGGCGGCCTCTGCGCGGGCGGCCGCATCCGCCGCGGCGTCCGCCGCGCGCCGGAAGGCCGAGGGCGAGGCCGTTCTCCGGGTGTGGCTCGAGGATCCGGCGTTTCGCTCGGCGCCGCTGCCCGAGCAGGCGGCGCGATGGGAGGCGTTCGCGCGGCGATATCCGGAGGTCCCGATCGCCGGGTATCTCTCCGAAGTCACGCGGCGCATGGAGGACCAGAGGGTGCGGGAGGAGCAGGAGCGACGCATCGCGATGCTCGAATTCCGCGCGGCGCAGGCCGAGCAGGCGGCGAGCGCGGCGCGAGAGCAGGCCTCCCGTTTCCCCGCCTACATGATGGCGCCGGGCCGGACGATCTACTACGTGTCGCCGTGGACGGTTCCGGGCGGTCCGTTCGGTGAATGTCGGGAGAAGGGGACGTCCGCCGGATCTGTCCGCACCGGATCTTCCGGCGGCTCCTCATCGTGGCCCTACGACTTCGGCATGCGCGGGTCGGGGGTCGGAATCGGTCCACGCCGTCCTGGCATGCCCTGGTAGGATCCCAGACCTGCCTTCATTTCTGTTTCTTCCTTTCACGCCTTCCCGCCTTGCGTGAAGAAAGGAAACGGCCGCTGATCCGCTCGGGGCGGCCCTCATCCCTTCCATCGCGTCGTCATAACCACCTCCATGGCATTGCATTGGATGTTGCCGGCCAACGGGTGGTCCGGTGGGTACGACCGCATGGCATGACGGCTGCTTTTCGACCACCAGAAAGGAAGGGTGTCGTCGTGCTGGTGACCATTACAGGTGAGCGTCTGCCCGAGGCCGACCACCAACCGGAGCCGCCCGTGCTGCGCATTGCGGAAGTGACGGTGGCGGACGTGGCTGTGCCGGTGGCGCCGGGGAAGAAGGGGACCGTGGGCGGGATGTGGGTCTACGTCCTGGTTGCGGGTCTCTTCGCCATCTTCACGCTTGTGGCTGGTTCGGGGCTCTGATCCGGTCGCGGGGCCGGCTCAGGAGTGGAGATCGGCGCCGCGCATGGCGGCGCCGACGAGCCTTCGTTCTCGCGCCGGCCAGGAGAGGAACGGCGTCCGGGCAAGGCTGGAGTTGGTGAAACGCCGGTCGGTCGACACCTCGGCCGACAGCCATGGCGGAAGGCGCACCGCCTCGTCCGCCCGCTTCAGTTCCACCTCGGCGAGGACGAGCCCGCGGTTCTTCCCGGCGAACACGTCGACCTCCCATGTCTTCCCTGCGTGCTGCACCCGATGCCGGGTCTTGACGATCCGGTCCGGCGTGCACAGGGAACGCAGGAGCACCCCGGCCAGGTCCCGTGGAATGGGATGCTCCCATTCCCGCCGTGCGATCCCGCGGGGCGGTCCTTTCACCGTGAGGAAGGCGCGACGCCCGGCCACGCGCACGCGGCCGGTGGCGCCTCGAACCGGGAAGTAGGCCTGCACGATGCGGGTTCCCCCCCGCAGCCGGATCCGGTCCGGTACGACGAGAAAGCGACGCTCGATTTCCATGCCCATGCCGGCACGTTCCTTCCCGCGGAGAGGTCCGCACGGTGCGGAGACTGGGCCGGGCCGTTCCGAAAGGCAAGCCCCGGAAAAGGCGAAGGCCCGCCGGTCGGCTGCATCGCATCCGCCGCGGGCCCGTCGGCCTGACGCCATCGGAGGCGCCACCGGGCTCCTCACCGATGTATCGTTGCTGGACGAATGGTAGAGACGCGGTGCGCGGCAATCGAGTCGGGAGGTGGTTGAAGCTGGCATAAGGGAATCCCTGATGCCGCGCGAGGCGGAGCCAGATCTTCATGGCGGTTCTGCGGCGCCGACGGGGCGCAACGACGGGGCCGGGTCTGTCCCGCGGCGACCGGGCGTCCAGGGAAGACGGACGCCCGGCGCACGCGAGCGCACCCGGATGCACCCGGGTGGCGCGGTCAACCGCCCAGGGCGCGGAGGAGCAGGACGTGCGCCGCGTGGGTTGCACGTCGGGCGGCCTCGGCGTCGTCCTCGGCCGCCAGGCATCGAAGGTCGGCCGCAAGGGTCTCCCCGGACGTGGCAAGCCCGGCCTCGGCGCGGCGCCGGATCGAGTCTGCCGTCCGGCGCAGCGTGGTGGCCTGGCGGTCGGCGAGCGTCAGGTCCGCAGCGGCCTGCCTTCGCCATGCGAGGGCGCCTTCGATCTCCCGTACGGCGTCCAGCAACACCGCCCGGGCTTCGGCGGAGACCGCATCGCGTTCGGCTTCGGCCATCTCCCGCATGGGGCGCAACCGCGGATCGCCGAAAGGCAGGGAGATCCGCGGGCCGACCCAGGCGGACCACTCGGCGCGGTCCGAACCGCCGCGTCCGCCCTCGAAGGCGGCCCGGGCGAGAAGCGAGATCGTGGGGAGGCGCTCCTTCCGTTCGGCGTCCGCGGCGGAGTCGGCGGCGGCGGCGTACGCGAACACCCGGACCACGTCGGGACGCAGGACGGCGCGGCGTCCGCCGTCCGCGTCGGGAGGATCGGGAAGGACCATCGAGGCCAGGGCGGCCGGCGCGTCGGGAATGTCGCCGCCCACGAGCGCCGCGCGCAGCGCCTCGGCTTCGGCGCGCTGCCGGTCCAGGTCCCGGGCCGCCCGGGCCATCGTGTCGGCCTCGACCGCCGCGTCGTCCGCCTCGTAGGGGGCGAGCAGGCCGGCCGCCGCACGCCGGCGCGACCACCCGGCGAGCTCGCGGGAGACCTCCTCCATGCGTCGGGCGCGGGGGACGGCGCCGCCGAGTCGCGCGAGGTCGAAGTACACCGCGGCGATCTCCGCGGCCAGAACCAGTTCCGCACCGCGGCGGTCGGCCTCGGCGGCCTCGCGTCGCGCGTCGGCGGATCGGACTCGTGCGGCGATCCGCCCGAACAGATCCGCCTCCCATGTCATGCCGGCGGCGAGTTCGACGGGCGGGATGGTCTCGTCGTCGGTGCCGCTCATGGCCGTCTGCCGGCGGCCGAAACGGGCGGTGAGTTCGGCCGCGGAGGCGGGACGCCCGGCCGCGGCGGCGACGCTGCGAGCCGCACGGGCTCGGCGGACGGCGCCGGCCGCCGCATCGAGCGACGGGTGGCGGGCGAGCCCGGCCTCGATCCAGGCCGACAACGCTTCGTCGCGCCAGGCCCGCCACCACGGAGCCGGCGACGGCTCCGCTCCCGCGGAACCGGCCGCGGCGACCGCCAGCGCGGCAACCGCGAGGCGGCGGGCGAAGGAGGCGAACGGAAGGGGATGTTTCATGGCAGGATGACGATGGACCGCGCGTCGATGATGAGGGCCTCGGATGATGCCGTCCGGGCGGCGACGCCTTCGACGCGTACGCGGCTGAGCTCGCGCAATCCCCGAACGCCCTTGAGGCCGGTGCGGAGGACGTCGCCGCCGGGGCCGACGATCTGAACCGTCGCGGTTCCCGCGCGGATCGCAGCCGGGTCGTCGCAGCACAGATCCCACGGCGTCTTGCATCCGTCGGCGTGCCGTTCGTTGCACGGCGTCAGCGTGCCGGGGTCGCCGAGGACGAACGCGGCGCGGTTTCCGACGAACGGGGTCAACACGCCCATGATCCGGCCCTCGGTCACGATGCGGTCGCCGGGTCGGATCGTTGCGCGCAACGCGGGAATGGGGACGGGCGCGCCGCCGCCCGACGGGGCGTCGAAGACGGCATCGAGGGTCCGCGCCACGGAGGGGTCGAGGACGACGGCGGGTGCGCCGGCGGGGCCGCGGCCACAGCCGGACAACGCGAGGATCGTGGCGGCAAGGACGGCTGCAGGGATGAGGTTGCGCATGGATCCGCGGTCCTTTCTCGGTTCGGGTTGGCGATCGTCGGACACGTAGGTCGGGATGCTCATGGAGGCACTCCTTTCACGCGGCCCGCAGAGCCTGGGGCAGGGGAGGCACGAGGCAGCGGATCGCGGGGGGGATGGCGCCGACCAGCCCCATCGCGAGTCCGGCCGCGAGCCCGGCCGCCGCGCCGACGGGCGTCAGGCTCAGGGTGAACGCGCCGGTGGTGAAATACAGGGTGAGCCGGTCCGAGAGCGCGGTGGCCGCGAACCCGGCGAAGAGCGTGCCCATCATGGCGGCGAGGAGGGACTCCTGGATGAAGGAAGCCACGAGAGCCGGCGCACCGAAGCCGACCGCCTGAAGGGTGCCGATCTCGCGGATGCGCGAGGCAAAGGCGGCATAGAGGATGTTGAGGCCCCCGAACACCGCTCCGACGGCGATCAGGGCCGCCGTGAGCCATGTCAGGGCGCGGACGGGCGCGTAGAAGCGGGCGAGTTGCTCGTAGTAGGCGCTCTCGGTCATGGCGGAGAGCTCGAGATCGAGGCGCTGGCGCGTGAAGAGCTCCGCATCGGCCGGATCGGCGCCGGGCTGCAGGCGGATCATGACGCAACTCAACGTTTCCCGGCGCGCGAGGGTGCGCAGATCGTTCAGGTCGGCCCAGATCTCCGATTCCATCACGGTGCCCGGGGCGGCGAAGACGCCGGAGACGGTGAGGTCGGTGTTGTCGAACCGGATGGTCGAGCCGGGACGAAGATCCTCCGGACGCACCCCCAGGCGCTTCCAGGCCAGGCGGCCGGCGATCACCTCGCCGGGACCGTGAAACCGGCCGTCGATCAGGGCGACGTCGGGGTGCACGAGCAGGGCCGCCGGCGTCACCCCGCGCAGGAAGCCGCTGCGTCGCAGCCGGCCGGCCGCGTGGAGCGGCGTCATGTACTGGATCTCCGGCGATACCGCCCGCCGCCCCGCGACCGTTTCGATGCCGGCGATGCTCGCCTCCGCGATGCCGGCGGCCCTGTCGGCGATCTCGCTGCGCTGGATGCTCTCCTCGCTGCCGGCGCCGAGCAGGACGACGGTGCGGGGCGAGCCGCTCGCGCGAAGCGTCTCGCGCATGCCGTGGTTCAGGGACTGGGCGCCCATGACCAGCAGGACCACCAGCCCGGAGCCGGCCACGGTCTGCGCCAGCCGCGACGGATCGCGGAGGAGATTGCGCACGGCGTATTGGAGAGGCAGACCCATGGCTCAGGTCCTCAGGCTTTCCACGATCGGGCGCCGCATCGCCTGCCATGCCGGCCACGCCGCGGCCATCGCTCCGAGAACGAGCGCAAGGCCCATGCCTCGCACGAGAACAGCCGTCTCCGGGAGCACGGCCATCGTCTGGCCCTCGCTGCCGAAGAGAAACCGGTTCCAGCCCAGGAACGCCAGGGCCGCCCCGACGCCGAGCGCACCGCCGCCGAGACCGAGCAGGGAGCCTTCGCCGACGACGAGAAAGCCGACGGCGCGCCCGGGATAGCCGAGCGTCTGAAGGACGGCATTCTCGCGGACCCGTCCGCGGACGATGAGCAGGACCGCGTTGGCGACGAGCCCGAAGACCGCCAGCGCCGCGCCCAGGCCGATCCAGCGGGTGAAGTCGATCATCGCGACCAGTTCCCGCGCCCCCTCGGCGAAGAAGGCCTTCTCGGGATGGGTCTGGGTGGGCTCCGGCTCGCTGCGGAATCGATCGTCGATCGCACGCGCGACGGCATCGAGGCGGCCGGAGTCGATGACGCGGACGTTGAACTGCGTGACCTCGCCCAGCCCGCGCCGCGTCGCCTTCTGCAGAAACGGAAGGTGGACGTACGCAACCTGGTTGTCCTGCGGATTCGGGGAGCGGATCAGCCCCACGACGCGGACGCGGACCCCGGCGGCGTCGAAGGCATCCCCGGCCTTCAGGCCCCGGCGGGCGGCGAAGTGCTCGCCGACCAGCGCCCCGTCGTCGGTTGACTCCCACGCCTCGTAGGACCCGGAGACCAGGGCGATGTCCGGCGCGAATCGGGGCAGGAGATCCGGCGGAACGCCCCGGAAGGTCACGATATCAAGGCTCGCGCCGCAGTTGTTCACCGCGATCAGGATGGGGATCACCTCCCGGACGCCGTCGATGCGGCGGAGTTCGTCGAGGTAGTAGATCGGCAGCCGGCTCGTCGCCGGGCAGAAGCGATTCTGGCGGTAGACGACCAGGGTCAGGTCGTTGGCGCCCAACCGCGTCGCTCGCGCCAGCGCCTGCTGGAGGGACTCGACGACGGCGAAGAGGAACATCCCCGCGCCGACACCGGCCAGCGTCAGGAAGGTGCGGACGCGGTGGCGCGACAGTTGTTTGCCCGCGAGGCCAAGAAGGCGGAGGGCCACGGACGGTGTCATCGTGCGCCCTCCAGCAGGCGTCCCTTTTCGAGGTGGAGAACGCGGTCCGCGACCGCGGCGGCGCGCGGATCGTGGGTCACCATGACGATGGTCCGCCGGTGGTCCCGGCTCAGCGCCCGGAGCAGCCCGAGCACCGAGTCGGCCGCGTCGCGATCGAGATCGCCGGTGGGCTCGTCCGCGACGAGCAGCGGCGGATTCGCCACGATGGCGCGCGCGATGGCGACCCGCTGCTCTTCGCCGCCGGACAGCTCGCGGGGGAAGTGATGCATGCGGTGCGCGAGGCCGACCAGGGCGAGAGCGGCCTCCACGCGCTCGCGCCGCTCCCTCCGGGGCATCGGATCGAGCAGCAGCGGAAGCTCCACGTTCTCGAACGCGGTCAGCACGGGCACGAGGTGGTACAGCTGGAAGATGTAGCCGACATGCCTGGCCCTCCAGGCGGCCAGGTGGCCGCGGGAGAGATCCTGGATCGGCTGCCCGTCGAACTCGATGACGCCCGACGTGGGCCGGTCGATTCCGGCCATCAGGTTGAGCAACGTGCTCTTGCCCGAGCCGGACGGCCCCATGAGGGCGAGGAACTCGCCCCGCGGAACGTCGAGGTGGAGCGATTCGATCGGCGTCACAAGGGTTTCACCCTTCCGGTACGACTTCCGAACGTCCCGGCACCGGATCAACGGCGTGTCGGTTGGGTTCATGGTTCGCCGTCCCCCCTCCGCTCCCGCACGCGACCGCCGGGCCGCAGGTCCGGCCGCGGATCGATCAGCGTCCGCTCGCCCTCCCGGAGCCCCTCCAGGACCGGGCGGTGCCCGTCGCGCCGTTCGCCGCCGACGCGCACATCCCTCGGCGACGCGGTATGGCGGACCGGATCGACGACCCATGCGACGGCGCGTTCGCCTTCGAGCCCGAGAAGCGCCGACTCGCGCACCCATGGCCGGTGCGTGGGCGCCGCGCCGCCGGGCCGGGAGTCAGTCCCGCCCGGGCCGAGGAACTCCGCCCTGCAGAGCATCTCCGGACGGAGACGCGGATCGGGCGCGTCGAGCGCCGCCTTGACCTGAAGCGTGTTCCGCTGGAAGTCCGCCTCCCCGGTGATGCGCGTGACGCGCGCCGTGAACGCGCGGTCGGGAAGGAGGGCGACCGTGATGCGGACCATCTGCCCGGTGACGACCCGTCCGGCCTCGGCCAGCGGGACATCGACCCTGGCCTGCAGGCGGGCGGGGTCGAAGAGCTGGACGATCGTGGCGCTTTCCGGGTCGTCCATCTCGGCCATCCGCTTCACGCCGGGGCTGGCGAACCGTCGAAGGACGACGCCGTCCGACGGCGCGTGGATCCGGGTCCGGGACAGCGTGAGGTTCGCCTCGTCCCGCATCGCGCGCGCCGCTTCGACCGCCGCGGCGCGCGCCGCGGACGCCGCACGAAGGGCCTCTAGCTGACCGCGGGCTTCCGCCG
>Ga0194126_10006310_pt1 | contig 16953 bp, 11 predicted proteins | sample TA2KigC150mmetaG_FD_148641 | JGI IMG/M metagenome (GOLD analysis project Ga0194126, IMG submission 148641) | Freshwater microbial communities from Lake Tanganyika, Tanzania - TA2015035 Kigoma Deep Cast 150m | ecosystem: Environmental > Aquatic > Freshwater > Lake | place: Tanzania: Lake... | reverse complement strand
CCGGTTCCACCTCCACATGGGTGATCAGATTCAGGGTCCGCTCTTTGATCTGTTCGTTTTCCGAATCGCAGTAGGTCTCCATCACCTGTGCATGATACCCTTGGCCTTTGTGACCGCTGTACCCGGCATCCGGATCAGATGGATTCTGCAACGAAGCGGAGGAAACTTCCTTGGGGGATTTTACCTCCACCGGCTGATCGTCCTGCTCCCCCGTCACCCTGCACTGATCCTTCAGAACCCGGACCAGGGTGTTGTAACTGTGCAGAGAGTTGACTTCCCGGATTTCCCGGAATCGCCGGACCAAAGAAAAGAGATCCCGGGCCACCATCTCCAGGGTCTTTCCCGATTCAGAAGGCTTCACAAGGGAAAAACAGCCCAGGGCCTTCTGTGTCAGGTACCGATCCGCCAGTTCTTTGTCAATCGTCTCGAAAATCTCCGGCCGCTGCCGCTTCAGATTGACGAGAAACAGATGGATGCTCCGCGAGAAGATCCCGATCCTTCCCAGACGCTTCATGTTGGATCGGATATGCACCGAATCGATCCGCTGCTTGGAGGTGTCCACACGAAACGCTTTGGCCAAAAGCTCCGTCGTCCGGTTGAACAACTCAACATCCAACCCTTTGGCCATCACCAGATGCCGCAGTGTCCAGAGGGTCTTGAGGGACAGGTACTTCGACTCGTCCGATTCGCCGGGAATGTCCAGAGCGTAATGCCACTTGATGTTGAAGCAAAACTCGTCTACCGTCTCCTCATCCGTCAGGTCGTGCATCTGCTGGAGGATCAACCCTCCCAAGGCGGCGTACAGCTCTTTCGTCGGTCGGCCTGAGCCTTCCGAAAAATAGGGAGCAATCTTGTGGACGGGCAGCTCTCGGATGATGTGTTCTCTGAAAACACCGGCCCAGGACGCTTCCATAAGTTTCCGTCTTTTGGGACCCAGGTAGCTCCAGGGATCGAAAAGGTAGTCCGTTTGGTGATCGCGCGTATGAATCATGTAATCCACCTGCAAACATTTGATATTTTAGATGATTCATACCATTTCAAAGAACAAATGTCAAGAGAAATATTACAATATCGTAAATTATTTTAAGGTGTTACACTAATATGACTTTTTACGAGGTCGTCAATATTACCCGGTCGCTCAACGAACCCCTTCCCTTGATCAAGACGGAAGATCGCTTATCGCGGAATCTTGACGATCGGGATTTTACCGAAGTGATCAATCATCAGATATGCAGACTGGGGAGCAAGAATGTTTTGGATGACATGGTCATTGCCATTGATCCTGGAGATATCCGGAAGAAATACGCAGCGAAGATGGAGGGCCTCTGCAAGATTCACGATGGAAGTGAACACGAGATTGGGGAGGGGTACTGGCTTGCCAAAGCGGTCGCCGCCGACATTGATCACAAGAGGGTGATCCCGTTGTATTTGGAAGCGTACTCCCAAGACGCCGGAGGTTTTATCAGCGAGAATGACCAGTTGTTCAGAGTGATCGACACCGTTGGCGCCGCTATCGGCAATAAGGGGATATACGCGATCGACAGGGGAGGCGACAGGGGGAAGCTCTACGATAAGTTTCTGGAGAAGGAGAAGCGATTCGTCATTCGTCTCACCAAGCGGCGAGACCTCATCCATAAAGGAGTAAAGAAGAATTGCCTTTCGCTTGCGACGGTTCTGCCTTGCCCTTACCAGACAGTGATCATCAAGTATCAGGACGGTCAAGAGGACAAGACCACAGTTTTCTACAACGCTGTCCCGGTAAAGCTTCCGGGACGCCAGCATCCGTTGTTTCTGGTCGTGGTGAAGGGATTCGGGAAAGTGCCCATGATGTTGTTAACGGACTGCCCTGTGAACCTGAAATCGAAAGAGTGCATATGGCGTATCGTAGAGATCTATCTGACCCGATGGAAGTGCGACGAATCCTTCCGCTATATCAAGCAGTGTTACAACCTCGAAGATATCAGAGTCCGCCACTATACGAGCATCCGCAACATAGTCGTGCTGATACTTGCCGTTTCTTACTTTGCCGCTGTGTATCTCGGAGAGAACCTTAAACTCAAAATGCTCGTGGAAAGAATCTACCTCGTCTCAAAACGATTCTTTGGCGTACCGACCTTCTTCAACTACGCCATTGCCGATGGCCTCTACAACCTCCTCTTCCCTGACAAAACAGGCATCAGGACGATATCAAAAACGAAATTCCCAGACTTTCAGCTCTGTCTCAGCTTCTGTGATGAAACAGGGTAAAAACAAAACTCAGGAAACTCCAGCGATATTATGGATTGACACGCTCAAATTATCGCGTTAAGATGGAGGTATGAATACAAAACCTTATCTCCATCGGCTGGTGGAGGATTACGCCTTCGATGAAAATTTAACGGGGCGGCACATGATCTTCCTGGCCGGTCCCCGGCAGGTCGGTAAATCCATGCTGGCCAGAAACTGGCTGAAAGCAAAAGATTGCTCTTCCCTCTACTACAATTGGGATGATATCGCCGTCCGGCAGGCCTATCGTACGGACAGTCGTTTTTTTGAGTCCCCGGCACGCTCCCTTGGTATCCGCGATCCGTGGATGGTATTTGACGAGATTCATAAACGCAACCATTGGAGGGATATTCTCAAGGGCGTTTATGATGCCTTCAATAACGACTTCCATTTCCTCATCACGGGCAGCGCCCGCTTGGATTTGTTCCGCCGTTCCGGGGATTCGCTGCTTGGCCGCTACAATCTTTTTCACATGTTTCCCTTAAATATAAAGGAGATTATCGGTGCCAAGACTTCCTCCTGCTTTCTGGCGGAACAGGCTCACAGCCTTCTCGCCTCTACTTTTGAAGAACAGATCACCAGTATCATGGCCCCGGAGATCACCGACGCCTATGCACACCTCATGCATCACGGGCCTTTCCCCGAACCTTTCCTGCAGCAGCAGGATCGCTTCAGCAGGAAATGGCACCAGGACTATTTGAGTTTGGTTGTCCGGCAGGACTTAAAAGATCTGACGAGAGTCGAGGAGTTGGATAAGGTCGAGCACCTGCTGTCCCTCCTTCCCTCGCGGGTCATGTCGCCGCTGTCCGTCTCCAATCTAAGCGGAGAGCTGGAGGCCGCCCATACGACCGTAAAGAACTGGCTGGAGCAGCTAAAGAAGCTTTATTTGGTATTTTCGATCGCTCCTTGGACGCAGAAGATCTCCAGAGGCCTGAAGAAGGAAAAGAAGTGGTATTTTATGGACTGGTATTATGTGCCGGCGGGATCGGCCCGCCTGGAAAACATGGCGGCCACCTATCTCTACCGGGCCTGCCAGACCCTCACCGACATGGGGTACGGCAACTATGAGCTCTATTACGTGCGGACGCTCGACAAGAGGGAGATAGACTTCATCGTCGCCGTAGATCGCCAGCCGCTCCTGGCCGTCGAGGTCAAGACAAGTGACACTGCCCTGTCAACTACTCTTAAAAATCGTAATAAATGGTTCACTGCACCGACGCTGGGCATCCAGATCGTGGACAAGCAGGGTGTCATCCAGAGGCATTCCGAGAACACCTGGATAGTCAGCGCGGATCGCTTCCTATCCCTCTTGAATTGAGCTTGTTGCTGGCAAGCACAGCTCCAAATCCTTTAATCCATCAGCACTTTCATCATTTTTTGATTCCTTTGGTATGCATCATCGTCCGGAGGAATCAGCATGCAAGGACAACAGGGAACATGTTGTATCTGTAAAGGATCTTTCATTTCGCACCCGAAAGCGGGCGAGCGCCAAAAGACCTGTCTCAAACCAGAGTGCCGAAGAATTCACAAAGCGAACAACAATGCCCAGTGGCGGCTGAAAAATCCCATCCACATTAAAGACGATTACGCCCGTATCAAGCTGTGTCTAGAGAATAATCCTGGATACTTGAATCGATATCGCCAGTCCCATCCGAAATATGTCCAGAAGAATCGTGATAGCCAGAGACTCCGTGACCGGATCAGGAAGCTAAATCTTGATATACAAGCCAGGTTAATGCAACACACTGAAATCATAAATCTATTAGAAGCTCACCCCACTTCTTCCCGTCTTGATATACAAGTTAAGTTGGATTTTACGATTCCTCTTCTGAATAATACGCCCATCAAGAAACGAGGTGGCGATTATTGATGCCGAATGATTCATCGATCCGGAACGAATCAGGAACACTGAATGGAGCCCTTGATTATGGAGCTGTATATGAAAGATAATGAGCTCAAGCTGCCTTTCATACGAGCGGCTCAATATGTCCGCATGTCCACGGAGCACCAAAAGTATTCTACTGACAATCAATCAGACGTCATACGCGAGTTTGCCGCCAAGCATGGGATGGAGATCGTCCGCACCTATGCTGATGAGGGGAAAAGCGGGCTCAACCTGGAGGGCAGGCTTGCCCTCCAGCGGATGCTCAATGACGTGGCCTCCGGGAATGCCGACTATGAGGTCATCCTCGCCTACGACATAAGCCGTTGGGGCCGCTTCCAGGACGCGGATGAAAGTGCCTATTACGAATATGTCTGCAAGCAGCACGGCATTCGAGTTGAATACTGCGCCGAGATGTTCACCAACGACGGTTCAACTTCCTCCGTCATCATAAAAAATGTAAAACGCGCCATGGCCGGTGAATATAGCCGTGAGCTGTCCAAAAAGGTATTCCTCGGGCAATGCCGCCTGATCCAATTGGGCTATCGACAAGGCGGTATGGCCGGTTTTGGTCTGCGACGAATGTTAGTGAACGCAACAGGGGTACCGCAGCGCACCCTCAAGCGCCGAGAGCATAAAAGCCTACAGACCGATCGTGTTGTACTGGTTTCAGGCCCTGATGATGAGGTGGAGACAGTCCAATGGATTTACGATCAATTCGTAAACCACGGGATAACTGAATCGCAAATCGCCAGACAACTCAACGAACAAGGTGTTATGACTGAAATCTCCCGTGAACTCAGGGATCAGGGTGGGGAAGAGGAGGTCAAGCATCTTTGGAGCAAGGGGCTGGTCAACCAGATCCTGACCAACGAGAAATACATCGGTAATAATGTTTACAACCGACGATCTTTCAAACTCAAGTCAAAGCGAGTCACCAATCCGCCGGATATGTGGATCAGGGCCGATCAGGTATTTGAAGCAATTGTCGATCAGAAAATATTCTATACCGCACAGGGCATCATTCAGGAGCGAAACCGGCGGTTCAGCAACGATGAAATGCTGGAGCTTCTTAAGCAGCTCTACCAGAGTGAGGGATACCTGTCGGGTTTGATCATAGACGAAGCAGAGCGCCTCCCATCCAGTCATCTTTACAAGGCACGGTTTGGCAGCTTAATTCGGGCCTACAAGCTGGTGGGGTTTACGCCTGATGTGGATTACGCCTACCTTGAAATCAACAAGCGACTCCGGGAGATGCATATAAGTGAAGTCAATCAGGTCGTCGCTACGATCGAGCAGATGGGTGGCCATGTGAAGCTGGAGAAGACCACTCATCTGTTGATCATTAACCATGAATTCAACTCCTCCCTGGTGATTGCCCGCTGTCAATCGACTCCTTCTGGCTCGTTGCGCTGGCACATCCGTTTCGATACCAGCCTCCACCCCGATATCACTATAGTAGCCAGGATGGATGCTGCCAATGATAATATTCAGGATTTTTATCTTCTTCCTACTCGGGACATCCAGAAGAAAAGTGTTCTGCTTGGCCAGGACAATGGGGCATTCTGGGATTCCTACCGATTTGATACGCTGGACTTCTTTTTTGCTATGGCTCGTAGAGCGCTAATATTCAGGAGAGCTGCATGAAAAAGGCATTCCCAAGTGAGGTCGAGATGATTCCCATCGGCCAAATTGACATCCTCAATCCAAGGGGCAGAGACAAAAAAGATTTCAGCGCGATTGTTGCCAACATTTCCAATGTTGGGCTTAAGAAACCCATTACCGTCACACCTCAGCCTAACACTGATCCGCAGCGTTACTATTTGATTTGCGGCCAGGGCAGGATGGAAGCCTTTATCTCCCTGGAGCAGGAGGCAATCCCAGCTTTTGTGATCGATGCTTCGGAAGAGGAGTGCCTGATCATGAGTTTGGTTGAGAACATCGCCAGGCGTCAACAGCTACCAATGGAAGTGTTCCGGACGATCGCCGACCTCAAGTCTCATGGATACTCCAATGTCCAGATAGGGAAGAAAATAGGCATGAGCGATACTTATGTCGGAGGATTCGTGAATTTGTTGGAAAATGGAGAGGAAGGTTTGATTCGGCAGGTGGACAAAGGAAATATCCCCATTACCGTGGCCATGGATATTGTGAGCGTCGAGGGAAAGGATGCCATGGCAGCACTGCGTAAAGGATATGAGTCTGGCCAGTTGCGTGGAGCGCAGTTTCTCAAAGCCAAACGGATTGTTGAGAAGAGATTACTCTGGGGCAAGAAGATTAGACCAACAATAGGAAAGAAAACTACGACCAAGATAACCAGTGATACCTTGGTAAAAACCATTCAACGGGAAGCGGAACGACAACGTTTTTTAGTACGTGAGTCGCAACGCACCAAGCGGCAGATCCTTTTTGTAGAGTCGGCCATCAAAAAGCTGCGATCCGACATGGGCTTTGTCAATCTGCTCCGGGCGGTCAACCTGGAGAGTATACCGGAAATGCTGGATGAGCGAACAAGGTAGTGGGAGAGAAATCACAATGGAGAAAAGGCAGGTCCATAGAGCGTTTGAACTGAAGGGGATGACGATTGCCATTGATCGTATCTTGCCTACTAAGCAGTTACCGCCAGATGTACAGAAAAGTAGCAAATACAAAGTGATGGAAGTATCAATCCGAGAAATCGGAATCATCGAGCCAATAGTGGTTGTTCACAAAAAAGGTGCGCCCGGTTATTACCTGCTTCTGGATGGCCATTTGCGGGTTCATATTTTGATGAACCAAGGCCATACAAAAGTGTTTTGTCTTCTTTCAACAGATGATGAGACGTTCACATACAATAAGATGGTCAATCGGATTCCACCAATCCAAGAACATTACATGATAATGAAAGCCATTAAGAGAGGAGTGTCAGAAAAGACACTGGCCTGTAGCCTGGGATTGGATATCGACCGGATCAAGCGAAAACGCGATCTCCTGAATGGTATCTGCGATGAGGTGGCAGAGATGTTCAAAACCCGTAATGTTCCGGCCACTACTTTCAAGATTATCAAAAATATGAGGCCAATCCGCCAAATTCAAACTGCTGAGTTGATGGTCGGGGCGAATAATTATACCGGTACCTACGCTAAGGCGATGCTGAGCCTGACACCATCAGACCAGTTGCAAATAGCCCATAGCAGCAAGAAGGAAGAATGTCTGTCACCTGAACAGATTGCTTCGATGGAAACGGAGTTGATGCATTTAGAATCGGAATACAAGCTGGCAGAGCAATCCTTGGGAGCCGACGTCCTCACCATGGTGGTCTATCGCGGGTATCTCTCCCATATCTTAGAAAACAGTGAGGTGTCAGAATATTTGACACAGCGCTATCCAGAAATTTACAAGGAGCTTAAGAGGATAGCAACAACCTCGGCTACGGAGCCGCAGAATGTTTGATGAGACTGATTGGTATTCTCTTTTCAATGCGGTTTGTCCTCAGTGCCCAAATGTATTGCTACAACTGTCGGGTGCTACGGCACGAATCTTAGTAGGTGCAGTCCCGGAAAAGACAGCTTGTTGTCATTTTTCATGCCGTTCGACAAGACTTTATCCTGTTATGTTTTTTCAGTATAAGTCAAAGAAAATACTAGGCATTATAGAATATTCTGTGTTATAAGAAAGCCCAATTTGCCAAATGATTTCGGTAAAATGGAGTTTTTTATGGGTGGCTACGGGTCCGGAAAGCGTTTGAGGTACGGTACAAAGGGAACGGTTGACGCTTCAAAGTGTGTAGATATTCGATATCTAAAAAAGCATGGGTTTTTGCTCGGCGGACACTATAATTTGTCATGGACTCGAAACGGGCAGCCATCGGGAAATGCCGATATTGACATCGTCGCCGGGGAGACCATGACTGTTTCCTGCAAATGGCGGAGAGGATCGGGTGAAGATTGGCAACCGATGAAATGTACGGTCAACCTTGTGCATACTGCCTGTACATTTGGTGGTACACGCCAATGGTTTATTTGTCCCTCCTGCTCCCGGCGTGTAGCTGTGGTGATCCTGTTCGCCGGAAGTGTGGCTTGCCGCCACTGCCTTAACCTGACTTATGCAAGTTGCAAAGAAGGCAGACTTGATCGAGGTTTTCGGAAGCGTGAAAAGTATAAGAAAATGATGGGAGGAGCCGATGAAAACCTTTACTTTAAACCGAAGGGGATGCACTACCAGACATGGCAGCAGTTACGGCAAAAATACCAGGAGGCCGAAATGGGAGCCCTGACGGTAGCGGCAAGATCTCTGGGGATTTTTTTTAGCCTTTTGTTCATTCTTTTATCGTTTCAGAATCCCATTTGAACATTTACGAGAAGAAAATTTTTCCGAAGCCATCGTAAGTTGCCCCTGAGTATGCCATCCGCGCGGCAATTTGGGTATCCCCTATGCCTGTCATGGGAATTTTCTGCTGTTGTGCTAATATGCGTCGCCCAGGACCTCAATAATACTGTCGGTAGTGCGGATCGGGGAATGCGTAACCGTGCATCATCATTCTTATTGAAGGAAATCGACGTTGACAGTAGTTGCGAATAACTGTAAACGTGACAAGACTGTTAGGGCTTGGCTCTGAAGCGTATGAAATGGCAATGAGAGAGGCGGGATTGCCCCTTGACGGACCGGCCCTGTGCCTTAAGATATCGATGTCAACTTTATATAAATTGGTTGACGTAGGTGAAAAATTTCCGGCCAGAAGATAGATCGGCATTGGTGATTTAGCCGTGAGGTGATCTACTGTTGGCTGGCGAAGTTACCTCGCAGGATGTAGCATCTTTTATATCAACCACACTGAGGATATATATGGCACGCCCCAAGAAGAATACCAACGGAACCGCCGCCAACATCGGTTATGAAGCTGAACTGTGGCAGATGGCCGACGCCTTGCGCGGCAGCATGGATGCCGGTGAATATAAGCATGTCGTACTCGGTCTGTTGTTTCTGAAGTATATCAGCGACGCCTTCGAGGAAAAACATACACGCCTGGAGGCGGAACGCGTCCAGGGCGCCGATCCCGAGGATCAGGATGAATACCGGGCGGAAAACATCTTTTGGGTGCCGCCCGAGGCCCGGTGGGTGCACCTGAAGGCCCAGGCGAAGCAGCCGACCGTCGGTCAGCTCGTTGATGACGCCATGACCGGGATCGAACGGGATAACCCGGCCCTCAAGGGAGTGCTGCCGAAGGAGTATGCCCGCCCCGCCTTGGATAAGCAGCGCCTCGGTCAGTTGATAGACCTGATCAGCAACATCCGCGTCGGCGATGCCGAGAGCCGTGCTAAGGACATTTTGGGCCGCGTGTACGAATATTTTCTGTCTCAATTCGCTTCCGCAGAGGGGAAGAAAGGCGGCGAGTTCTACACGCCCCGCTGTGTGGTCCGCATCCTGGTCGAGATGATCGAGCCGTACAAGGGACGCGTCTATGACCCCTGCTGCGGTTCATCGGGCATGTTTGTCCAATCTGAAGAATTCATCGCCGCCCATGGCGGCAATCTGTCTGACATCAGCATCTACGGTCAGGAAAGCAACTACACCACCTGGCGGCTGGCGAAGATGAATCTGGCCATCCGGGGAATTGACGGTCAGATCGCCCACGGCGACACCTTCCACAATGACCGCCATCCTGACCTGAAGGCCGACTATATCCTGGCCAATCCACCCTTCAACATCTCCGATTGGGGCGGGGACCGCCTGCGTGATGATAAGCGCTGGCAGTACGGCATACCGCCGGTCGGCAACGCCAACTTCGCATGGGTGCAGCACATGGTGCATCATCTATCGCCGCCCGGTATTGCCGGGTTTGTTCTGGCCAACGGCTCCATGTCCTCCAACCAGTCCGGTGAGGGGGAAATCCGCAAGAATCTGATTGAGGCCGACCTTGTGGATTGCATGGTAGCCATGCCGGGGCAACTGTTCTATGCCACACAGATTCCGGTCTGCCTCTGGTTTGTCTCACGAGATCGCAAGAACCACAAATTCCGCGACCGGCGTGGAGAGGTACTTTTCATTGACGCCCGCAAGATGGGAGAGATGGTGGACCGCACCCATAGGGAACTGACCGCTGAAGAAATCACCCGGATCGCTGCCACCTACCACACTTGGCGCGGCGAGAAAAATGCCGGAGCGTATACGGATATACCGGGCTTCTGCAGAGCAGCTACTCTGGATGAAATCCGCAAGCATGGTCACGTACTTACACCGGGCCGCTATGTCGGGGCCGAGGCACAGGAAGAGGATGATGAACCATTCCAGGATAAAATGGCCCGTTTGGCTGCCACCCTGGAGCAGCAGTTCGCTGAGTCGGCGAGGTTGGAGGGGGCGATTAGACAAAACCTCAGATGGTTGGGTATAAGCAAATAAAAAGGAGTCCCCGTATGATCGATTATGATAAATTCAAAAAATCGCTCAAGCACCTTGAACTGCAATTTGATAATTATAACAATTCCAGTACACGTACAGACCTCAGCGAACTTGATAGAGAAGCCTTGGCTGAATCCGTGATTCAGCGTTTTGAGACCTGCTACGACTCCTTGTGGAAGATCCTCAAACGGTATCTGATGGAAGAACTTGGTATTCCCGAAGTGCCCAACAGTCCTAAACCAATTTTCCGTTTGGGCTCTGAAAGCAAGCTGTTTTCTTCAACGCTTGAACAGTGGCTGCAATACTCAGATGCAAGGGTTGACACTGCCCATGACTACAGCGGCGAGAAAGCAGAAGAATGCTTGAAGCTCATGGGCGATTTTATTGATGACGCGATAGGGCTTTATCAAACCATGACCGGGGAAACGTGGGAATAATGGATTCGATCGATCTATCCCCCAGCCAGCGGAAAACGGTTGTTTCGCTGCTGAACCGCTACATTCCGGGCATCACGGTATGGGCTTACGGCTCCCGGGTGAAATGGACTTCGCGCCCTGATTCCGACCTGGATTTGGCTGTCTTTGCCGCTCCCGAACAGCAAGGACGGATTTCCTCGCTTAAAGAAGCCTTTGAAGAAAGCTCGTTGCCGTTCCGGGTTGATGTGATGAGATGGGACGAAGTGCCGGACAATTTCCGGAAAAATATTTTAGAACAGTATGTGATGTTGGTTGAAAAACCCGAAAAGCTTGAAAATCAGGCAGGGAAAGGGGAATGGAAAGTCCTGTCACTTGAAGATTGCATGTCAGCGATTATCGATTACAGGGGGAAAACTCCACAAAAAACATCATCAGGAATACCTCTGGTTACTGCAAAGGTAGTGAAGGGTGGAAGGATTGAAACCCCTGACGAATTCATTGCAATTGAAGATTTTGAATCTTGGATGCGTCGAGGGATGCCCATGGCGGGCGATGTCGTAATGACGACCGAGGCGCCTTTAGGGGAGATTGCACAGCTTGGCCCAGAACGTGTTGCACTGGCCCAGCGGCTTATCACTCTTCGCGGCAAACCCGATATTCTCGATAATACATTTCTCAAATTTCTGATGCAATCTTCTGAGGTTCAAGATCAACTGCATGCACGAGCATCAGGGACAACTGTCCTAGGTATCAAACAAAGCGAACTTCGGAAGATAAACCTTACGTTACCCCCGCTCCCGGAACAACGCGCCATCGCCCACATCCTCGGCACACTGGACGACAAGATCGAGCTGAACCGACGGATGAATGAGACGTTGGAGGCCATGGCGCGGGCGTTATTCAAATCGTGGTTTGTGGACTTCGATCCGGTGCGGGCGAAGGTTGAAGGGCGTGACACCGGCTTGCCCAACGAGATCGCGGACCTGTTCCCGGATTCGTTCGAGGGTTCGGAGCTGGGCGAAGTGCCGAAAGGGTGGAGGGTGCGATCATTTGCGGAGACTGTTGAAATTATCGGCGGCGGGACACCAAAGACATCTGTCGCTGAATACTGGAACGGCGACATTCCTTGGTTCTCGGTTGTAGATGCCCCGGATGATACTGATGTCTTCGTTATCGACACACAGAAGATGATTACTCAAACAGGACTTGAAGGCTCGTCAGCCCGGTTTCTCCCTGAAGGCTCAACAATTATCACGGCGCGAGGAACAGTCGGCAAAGTTGCTCTGGTCGGTGTGCCTATGGCTATGAACCAATCATGCTATGCGCTTCGCAGTCTGGATGGCAGTCATTTCTTTGGCTATTACTCAACACGTGCCCTTGTGGAAACACTGAAACAACGAAGTCATGGCTCTGTGTTCGATACGATTACACGTGATACTCTTGCTGGCATAAAAACTATAACTCCATCAGAGCCTGTCAAAAGAGCATTTGAAGCTAAGGTAAAACCGTTTCTGCATCGCATTAAAGCCAACATAATGGAATCCCGCACCCTCGCCGCCCAGCGGGACACCCTGCTGCCGAAACTGCTGTCTGGGGAGGTCCGGGTGAAATGACCGCCTTCAACGAATCCATCATCGAAGAGGCGGCGTTATCCTGGATTGAAGGGATCGGCTATACGGTCAAGAATGGCCTGGACATTGCCCCCAGTGAAGCTGCTGCCGAGCGGCAGGACTATGGTCACGTTATTCTAGAAGACCGCCTGCGCAACGCCCTGACCTTTCTGAACCCCTCAATACCCACCGAGGCCCTTGACGACGCCTACCGCAAGCTGAACCACCCTGAAGGCCCGACCCTGGAGGCCCGTAACCGGATGGTGCATCGCTGGCTGGTAGACGGGATCACGGTCGAATACCGCCACAAGGACGGCCACATTGCTGGGGCGCAGGTGCAGCTGATCGACTATGAGCATCCGGACAATAACGACTGGCTGGCGGTCAATCAGTTCACCGTCATCGAGAACAAGCACAACCGCCGTCCTGATTTGGTGCTGTTCATTAACGGCCTGCCGCTGGTGCTGATTGAACTGAAGAACGCTGCCGACGAGAACGCCACCATCTGGAGCGCCTGGCAACAATTCCAGACCTACAAGGCGGAACTGCCGACCCTGTTCACCTATAACGCCCTGCTGGTCATATCCGATGGCGTTGAAGCCCGCATTGGCACCCTGACCGCCGGCAAGGAGTGGTTCAAGCCCTGGCGCACCATCACGGGAGAAGCGCTGGCTGGGCCGCACATGCCGGAGCTCCAGGTGATGCTGGAGGGCGTGTTCGACAAGCGCCGCCTGCTTGACCTGCTCGGTTACTTCATCGTGTTCGAGGATAACGGCAGCGGCATGCTGTTCAAGAAGATGGCCGGGTATCATCAGTTCCATGCCGTTAAAGCGGCGGTGACCGAGACCATGAGGGCCGGAACCAAAACCAACCGCGTCGCTGAAGAGATAGGCAGGTGGGAATCCGGGTTACAGAGGGGCGGTGATCCGGGCGACCGGCGCATTGGGGTGGTATGGCATACCCAGGGATCGGGGAAGAGCCTGACGATGGCGTTCTACGCCGGTCGCATCATCCGTGAACCTGCCATGGCCAACCCGACGCTGGTGATCCTGACCGACCGCAACGACCTGGATGATCAGCTCTTCGGCACCTTCTCCCGCTGCCAGGAACTGCTGCGCCAGCCGCCGGTGCAGGCGGAGAACCGGGATGACCTGCGGGACAAACTGAACGTCAACGCCGGTGGCGTGGTCTTTACCACCATCCAGAAGTTTTTTCCCGACGAGAAGGGCGACCGGCATCCTGTGCTTTCCGACCGGCGCAACATCGTGGTGATCGCCGACGAGGCCCACCGCAGCCAGTACGACTTCATTGACGGCTTTGCCCGCCACATGCGCGACGCCCTGCCCAATGCCTCCTTCATCGGCTTCACCGGCACACCCATCGAACTAACCGACAAGAACACCCGTTCGGTATTCGGCGATTATATCAGCGTCTATGACATCCAGCGGGCCGTTATGGACGGCGCCACGGTACCGATCTACTATGAGAGCCGCCTGGCCAAGCTGGAGTTGAAGGAGACCGAAAAGCCGAATATTGATCCTGAGTTTGAGGAGGTAACCGAGGGTGAAGAGGTTGACCGCAAGGAAAAGCTCAAGTCCCGCTGGGCGCAATTGGAGGCGCTGGTCGGCTCGGAAACACGCCTCAAGCTGGTGGCTACCGACCTGGTTCAGCATTATGAAACCCGGCAAGAGGCCATAGAAGGCAAGGCGATGGTGGTCTGCATGTCCCGCCGCATCTGTATCGGCCTGTACAACGCCATCATCGCTCTACGCCCCGAGTGGCATCATGCTGATGACGACAAGGGCGCTATCAAGGTCATCATGACGGGTTCAGCAACTGATCCGGTCGAATGGCAGCAGCATATCCGCAACAAACCTCGCCGGGAAGAATTGGCCAAACGATTCCGCAATGCCAAAGACCCGTTCAAGATGGTGATCGTCCGTGATATGTGGCTGACCGGGTTTGATGCCCCTAGCCTGGCGACCATGTACGCCGACAAACCGATGCGCGGTCACGGCCTGATGCAGGCCATCGCCCGTGTCAACCGGGTATTCAAGGATAAGCCGGGTGGTCTGGTGGTAGATTATCTCGGCCTGGCGGACGAGTTGCGCAAGGCGTTGGCCACCTACACCGAGAGTGGCGGCACCGGCAAGACCGCTATCGATCAGGCCGAGGCGGTGGCATTGATGCTGGAGAAATATGAGGTCTGCCGGGGGCTGTTCCACGGATTCGATTGGATGCATTGGATTTCCGGAACGCCACAACAGCGCCTCGCTCTCCTGCCCGCCGCTCAAGAGTTTATCCTCGCTCAGGAAGACGGCAAGAACCGTCTCCTGCGGGCGGTTACGGATCTGTCGCAAGCGTTCGTACTGGCGGTGCCTCATGAAGATGCCCTGGCGATCCGTGATGATGTCGGATTCTTTCAGGCAGTGCGTTCCGTACTGGCCAAGAGCACCGGTGACAAGCGCAAGACTGATGAGGAGTTGGATCATGCCATCCGGCAAATTATTTCTAATGCGATGGTATCCGATGAGATTATTGACATATTTGAAGCTGCCGGCCTGAAGAAACCCGACATTTCAATTCTGTCCGATGAATTTCTTGCCGAAGTGAAGGAGATGCCGCAGCGCAACTTGGCTGTCGAACTGCTCCAGAAGCTGCTGAAGGGCGAAATCAAGACGCGCCGTCGCAAGAACGTGGTACAGGCGCGGTCATTCACCGCAATGCTGGAGGAGGCGTTGCGCCGCTACCAGAACCGGGCCATTGAAACCGCTCAGGTTATCGAAGAGTTGATTGCCTTGGCCAAGCAGATGCGGGAGGCTAACAGCAGAGGCGATGCCATGGGGTTGACCGAGGATGAGCTGGCCTTCTACGATGCCCTGGAAACCAACGACAGCGCCGTTAAGGTCATGGGTGATGATACCCTCAAGACCATCGCCCGCGAGCTGGCCGACACCGTGCGGCGTAACGTTAGCATCGACTGGACCATGCGGGAGAACGTCCGCGCTCAGTTGCGGGTACTGGTCAAGCGTATCCTGCGGAAGTATGGTTATCCACCGGACAAGCAGGAAAAGGCCACACAAATCGTGCTGGAACAAACAGAGGTGTTGTCTGAGGCTTGGACAACAAAATGATCATATTCATAGCCTGAAATCTTTCATCCTACGGTAATGATCAATTGATGCGTCAATGGCAATTATCGCAGCAGTGCCAAGACTTTTTCGCCATGACGATAGGTCTCGAAAAACTGCCTGATGCCCCAAAAGGCTTTTTTGTAATCCTTTTCAGTTCCGGATGATCCTGCTTGAGGTAAACGGACATTCATAATTTATCTCATTGCAGAAATAACAAGGGGCACAATGTGCCCCCTGTCGGTTGTTGTCGATGGTGATGCCGGAATCGGTAACTTCATGCCAATCCTACTGCATCAAGAACCGTCTTTGCTCAGTATGGGTACATCCCCGTTTCAGGGTAAATTCCCCCCGCATGATCCTGAAGGTGTTCACTTCCTCCGAAGGTGCTCACACTTTTTGCTTGAACATCTTCAGTATTGTTGAGCGCCTTTGACGGTAGACACCAGAGCCAAGGACCTTTCATGCCCTCCTTGTGCGCTTCAATTCCCAGGGCCTTCTGTGCTCTTCTGACAGTCTGCCACGAGTGTCCTGCGCCTTCGGCATCTCCTCGAATCTGCTTGTTTGAAACCGGCCCGTCGGCGAGCAGAGTGTTCAAAAACTCCTTGGCGTCATCCAAGGCGCTCTGCTCCTCTGGGTCTCCCTGTGGGGCCATCGCTTCATCGGCGGTGATTGTGACGGCCTCTGCCTCCCAGTTTACACGGGAAGTCTCTATGTTGCCCGGCAGGCTGTGGGATTCCACGGTAAAAGCCAAACCGCTTTGATCGTTGCCAATGTTGTTCTTAATGGGGAGGAAAAGCCGCCGGTGGTTGTCCTCCTTGTCCCGAGCTATCAGGAAAGCGGCCCGCGCTGCCGCCACAAAGGCCAGACTACCGGTTACGCGCATGAGGGCTTCCCCTGTTCCCCCCTTGTTGAGATGAGAGATGCAGACAACCGCTGCCCCGTATTTTGCGGCAAGTTCCCCCAACGGGGAGAGCAGTGCCCGGATGTCGGAATTTTTGTGGCTGTCGGTGCCACCCAGGTAGGCAGTGATCGGATCAATTACGATCAAGGCTACCTCCCCAATGTGGGAAAGCATTTCCCCTAGTCGGGTGAGGTCAACACTCAGATTGAATGCGCGTGGCCTTGCACCGGCGTCATCCAATACGGCGTCAAGAATGAATATCCGCTCTAGATCCGCCCCTGCTGCTTCCAGTCGGGGACGGATGGTATCTTCTGCGTCATCTTCGGCGGAGAAGAAGATCACTTTGCCCCGCTCGCACGGGGTCCTG
>Ga0194126_10006307_pt1 | contig 16955 bp, 8 predicted proteins | sample TA2KigC150mmetaG_FD_148641 | JGI IMG/M metagenome (GOLD analysis project Ga0194126, IMG submission 148641) | Freshwater microbial communities from Lake Tanganyika, Tanzania - TA2015035 Kigoma Deep Cast 150m | ecosystem: Environmental > Aquatic > Freshwater > Lake | place: Tanzania: Lake... | reverse complement strand
GAGCGCGGTGCTGATTTGGAATTCGTTCCCATCGCGCGACAACCAGCCGCCCGACCTCGTCCTGCGTCCGGATGGCGCGGGCACGCCGCGCAACGTCACGAGCGACGGCAAAACGTTCTTCGCCGTGAGCGACCACAACTACGGCGACAACTCGCGCCCGGCGACGATGGTTTGGAATTCCTTCCCCACGTCGTCGTCGCAGCAACCCGACTGGACGTGGCGCGAGTGGGTGAAGGGTTCGTTCACGCCCGGCGGCGGCCTCGCCGTCGCGGGCATCCAATCCATCTACCTGTTCAACAAACCGCCGCGCGACGCCGACACGGACGCCGACGTAGTGCTGCGCCCGACGACGTATCGCAACGGTGACGGCCCGGACGCGGTCGTGGCGAACGGACGGCTCTACGTCTGCACTTACAACGGCGGCCACATCCTTGGCTGGAACTCGATGCCCACGCGCGACAACCAGCCCGCTGATTTTTCCCTCGGCAGCGACCGCACCGATCAGGACACATGGGCGGAAAACTTTTTCATCCAGAACGCCGTGGTCGCAACGGACGGCAAGAGCCTGTTCGTCACGTCGGACTTCGACCGCAAGATGTTCGTCTGGCGCAGCCTGCCGGACGAAAGTGCCGCGAAGCCCGACCTCGTGATGCACCTGCCCGACGGCCCGTGGGACAATGAACTCCACGGCTCAACGCTCGCGCTGGCAGGCCGAAGCTCGGTTTCGATCTGGAAGAAACTGCCGCTCAACGGCGAGCCGCCCGACATCGTGTTGAGCCGTCGCATCGGCAGCGCGGAGCTGGGCGAACTCACCGGCGTGGCGTTCGATGACAAATACTTTTACCTCTCGGATCGCCGCAACGAGTGCATCTACGTGTGGGAAGGCATCCCCAACGAGAACAGCGAGCCGAAGTTCACGCTGGAGATGCGCGGCCCGGGCCGGCTTACGAGCGATGGCAACTATCTCTGCGCCGCGCCGTTCGAGGGCGGCGGCATCCAACTCTGGCGTGTGAGTGACTTCACGAGTGGCACAGGCGTCCCGCCTGTGAGTTCAGCCAGGCAATCCACTGAGAGCGGTCGGAATTCCCAGCGCACAGGCGGGACGCCTGTGCCACTAACGCTCGGCGGACGCGGGCAGTTCAACCTGCCGAGCGAATGCCTCGTGGCTGATGGCCGGCTGTTCGTCTGCAACCGCAGCTTCAACCGCGTGGACGTGTGGAACCGCGTGGAGGACGCGCTCGACGGCCGCCCGGCGGATGCGTTGCTCGGCGCGAGCGACGCGCAAGACCGCCAGCCCGGTCTCAGCCGCAACAAGATGTTCATGCCCGGCTCACTCGCGTGGGGCGGCGGTTACCTGTGGGTGGGCGAGTTCAAGTTCAGCACGCGCATCCTGCGCTTCAGCCCGCAATCGAAACAGACCGCAAACGTCAACTGAGGATTCGTCATGCGCTGCTCGCTCACTCTACTTCTCGTTGCCGGCGGCCTGCTCGTGGCCGCGGCTGGGCTTCGCGCTGCCGAGCCGCGCGATTGCGTGATCTTCTCGATCAATGTCCAGGACTTCGCGCATCCCGACGAGAGCGTCGCCACGTTGCGCCGGATTGTTGACATCAACACCAAGCATCAGGCGCCCGTGGATTTCTACCTGACCACGACGATGGCCGACGTGCTGGAGGCGAAGGCGCCGGACCTCATTGCGCTCGCCCGCACTTCGAGCATTGTCTCGGTCTCGTATCACGTCCGCCCGCCGTCGCCGCACTACACGAAGTTCGACTGGCTCGGCCTGCGGCAGATGACGGCGGCGCAGCAACACGAAACAATCCTCCGCTACGAAACGCACGCTCTCGATCTGACCACCGGCAAGACCACGGACAAGGTTGGCGGCTATCAGAAGCTCAAGGACCTGCTTGGCTACGCGCCGGTGGCCGTCTCGGCGCAATCCGATGCCGAGTTGGGCCGCACGGCAAACGCCGTCTTCAAGGAACTCGGAGCGCGGATGTTCGCCGTCCACGGCCGGCCGCCCAACTTCGGCGACCGTCGCGATGGCGTGCCGCTCCGCCCGGAACTGGCGGACCTGAGACTATTCCTGCATCCCGGCAAAGACGCGGGGAAGCTCATCGAGGATGCGTTTACCGAGGCGCACAAGGTTTCTGGCGCGCGCGCGCCGTATTTCATCGGCGTGAAGATGCACGACAACGATTTCATCGCGGAGCGCTCGGCCTGGCTCACCGCGTTCATGGACCGCAACCGCCGTCCGCCGTGGGACCTCGCGCACCCGGCGCCGTTGAAGTCCGAGCCGGCCCGCGCCGCGCAATGGAAGCTCTACGAAGACGCCGTCGCCTACGTCGCGGCGCAACGCCCGCGGTTCACCGCGCTCAACGCGCCCAGGGTGCTCGCCATGCTCGACGAGCAAGGCGCGAAGTCGCCGGGTGGAAACAGTCCGGCGCCCGTCAACCCGCCAGAGCCGGCGCCGCGCGCCGCTGCACCAGCGCCCCTGCTCTACGTCTCCGCCACGATGCACATCGAGACACGACGCTTCTCGTGGCCGCAGCCGGACGCGTTTGTGAAGTTCTTCGAGCGTGCGACGCTGGCGGGCCGCGCGCCCGGCCGCACGAACGGAATGCGCTGGTCCGTCGGCGCCGATATCGGCTGGCTGGAGGGCGAGCCGCGCGCTGCCGAGATCATTCGCGCCACGGAAAAGCTCGGCGTGCAATGGGACGTGCATGCGCATCAGATGGCCGACCGCGCCACCTGCGCCGCGCTGACGAAAAAGTTTGGCGGCCACCCGACGGCGGTCGCCTCCGGTCTCGTCGTCACTGAAATCGACGCCATGCGCCGGCCTTTGACCGGGCGGGACGGCGCGACTTGGCAAGCGCGGGTCGTCTGGGGCCTTGCGAAGTTTGCCCGGCACGGCCCTGACTCCGATGACGCCGCCATCGGCGTGTGGCGGCCGCAGAGCAACGAGCAATTCGCGACCCACGACCCTGCGGGCAATCTCATCGCCGTCGGCGGCTCGCGTCTTGGACTGGCCGAGGTGGAGCGTCTCGCGCAGCAAACCCTCACCAACCGCACCGCACCGCCGGTTCAGCAGGCGACCGTGATGGTGCCGCCGGCCACACTCAAGCTGCGCGGCACCGAGGAAGGCATTGAAGCCATCGAGGCGTGGGCCGCGCGCCTGGCCGCATTGCCCTCGGTGCGCTGGGCGACCATCGAAGAGACCGCGCAAGCATGGGTCGAGGCCGGTGGTGTCAATTCGCGCCTGACGTTGGTTCCCACCGACTCACTTCGGCCGCCGAACTTTCGCGCGCCGGCCAACGGCAAAGGCCCGATGAAACAACCGCCCGAGGCAAACCCAAAGCGGCAATGAAACTCCAATTGATGCTCTCCCTCACAGCCGTCACTCTCGCCCTTTCAGCTTCCGCTCAAAACGAGCGAGGTAACCAACGCTACGGTCCGGCTCCGCGCCCCGACGGCACGCTTGATCTCGCGATGCTCTGGAGCCGGGGCCGCGCCGTCGGCAAAGGCCCGGTGCGTTTCACCCACTCACCGATGCGCGTGGTGGACATTCAGAGCATCGTGCCCTACGGCCTGATGGTGGGTGGACACGTCTGCCCGATTGACCACGGCTATTTCTATCCCAAGCCGCTGAAGCCCGGTGGCGAACACTTCGATGTGCTTGCGCCGGCGGATGGATTCATTGTGGTCATCGGCCATCGCACGCAGCTTGCCGGCTCGACCGAACGCGGGCGCGAATACGACGACTACGCGCTGACCATCGAGCACAGCGGGACGTTCTACACGCAGTTCGATCTGCTCACGTCGCTGGACAAATCCGTGCTCGGCCAACTCGACGCCTCCGCGCGCGAGCGTTTCGCGCGCAAGCAAATGGGGCCGCCCGTGCAGACGCGCATCGCGGTGAAGGCCGGGCAGGTCATCGGCAAAGTCGGCGGGCGCTCGCTCGATTTTGGCGTGGTGAACACGGAGGTGAAACTCGCCGGCTTCCTCACGCCCAAGCTCTACGGCCATTACGCGTGGCGCGTTCACATCGTAGACCCGTTCGACTTCTTCGACGAGCCGCTCAAGGCGCAACTGCTCGCGCTGAACGTGCGCAAGGTGAAGCCGTTCTTCGGCAAGATTGATCACGACGTGGACGGCCGCCTCATCGGCAACTGGTTCCGCGAAGGCAGCGGCGGTTATCCCGGCGACCGCCGCGACCCGCGCGGTTACTGGATGGGCCACCTCGCCTTCGCGCCGCATCACATTGATCCGGCGAAGATCGTCGTGAGCATCGGCGACTTCGGCGGACGGCCCGCGCAGTATTGGGTGAAAGGCAACAAGCCCGACCCGGCGCAGATCAGCGAGAAGGACGGCGTGGTGAAATACGAACTGATCTGGGGCCAGCTCGGCAACAACGGCCAGCGCCAGTTGCGCCACGACGCCGACACGGTGCAAGGCGTCGTGCTCGCGCAGGTGTTGCCAAATCGCAAGTTGAAGTTCGAGGCGTTTCCCGGCAAGAGCGGCGCTGAGGTCAAAGGCTTCAGCAGTGCGGCAGAAGTTTATGAACGCTAAACCCTTCTTGGTTCTGCTTGCTCTTTCATGCGTTGCTTCCACTTCTGCGCAAGACTCTGCTTCGTCCGGGCGCGGTGCCGCTGCTTCATTGAACCAACTCTGGAGCCGAGGCAAAGCAAGCGGCAGCGGGCCAATGCGGTTGAGGACGTTTCCGCTGCGTGTCGAGGACATCCAGGCGGTCATCCCAATGGGCATGATGGTTCATGGCCACGTGACGCCGAGCGACCACTTGAGTTTGCAGCCCAAGGACCGCAATGCGCCGAGTGACCGCTACGAAGTGCTCGCGCCCGCGGACGGTTTCATCGTGGACATCCACCGGCCGCCGTCGGGCAATCCCGATCCGGGCGTGCGCAGTTATAGCGGGGACTTTCGCATCGTGATCGAGCACTCGGCGACGGTTTACACGTGGTTCGGACTGATTGACCGGCTGGACGAAAGCCTCGTGAAAGCGGCGGGCGGATTGCCGCCAGCCGGGCCGCCGGTGTGTGTGCGCATCCCGGTGAAGGCCGGGCAGGTCATCGGCCGCACGGGCGGCGGGCACGGCGTGGATTTCACCATCATCAACACCGAGGCCACGTTCAAGGGCTTCATCAACCCGGCGCAGTTTCGGCACCGCGACCCGTGGAAGCCCCATGTGACAGATCCGTTCCCATTCATCGACGAACCGCTTCGTTCGAAGCTGCTCGCATTGAACCCGCGCAAAGCCGAGCCGCGCGGCGGGCGGATTGATTACGACGTGGACGGCTCGCTCGCCGGCAACTGGTATCGCGAAGGGAGCGGCGGTTACGCGGGGATGAATCGGCGGATGGATTATTGGGTGGGCCACCTGGCGTTTGCGTATCATCACATTGATCCAACGAAGATCGTGGTGAGCATCGGCGATTTCGAGGGCAGGCAGCGGCAATTCTGGATCAAAGGCAACGCGCCTGATCCCGCGAAAGTCGGCGAGAAGGACGGCCTGGTGAAATACGAACTGATCTGGGGCCAACTCGGAAACAACGGCCAGCGCCAGGTCCGCCACGACGCGGCCACGGTGCAGGGCGTCGCGCTCGCGCAAGTGCTGCCGAGCCGGAAGCTGAAGTTCGAGGCGTTCCCCGGAATGACCGGCGCGGACGTCAACAGCTTCACGAGCGCAGCGAGGATTTATGAGAGGTGATGCGTGCCTCGTCGTGATTGTCGCGCTGGCGTCGTTCGCCTCGGCTCAATCCCCGCCCATGCTACGGGTCGAGGCACCGACTGACCGCGGCTCGCTCGTTCATGTGGACAACCCAGGCAGTCCGCCTTGGATGGTCGAAGGCTCGGATGACCTTGCAACGTGGGAGCCACTCTGGCGGGTGAAGACCACCAACGCCTCGGTCCGGGTCGTGGACCATCACGCTGCGACGCGGACGAAGCGCTTCTTCCGCGCGCGCGACGCTTCGGCCGATCCCGGCCAAAGCACGCAGGACTTGCGCACGTTCTGGAGCCACGGCACGGCGTCGAACACCTCGGGCAGCCCGCGCTTTACGTTCGCGCCGATGAACCTGGCCGACTTCCAATACCTCGTGCCGATGGGGGCAATGGTCGGCAACCACGTTACGCCGAGCGATCACCTCTATCTCAGCCCGGTGACGACCAATTTGTTCTACGATGTCTTCGCGCCGGCGGCCGGCCACATCGTGCTGATCCAAAAGCGCGTCATCGGCGGCCAGACGCCGCAATACCGCCTCGTCACGGAGCACACAGGTGCGTTCTGGAGCTACTACGACCTGGTCAGCTCGCTGCATTCGAACATTCTCGCCGCGATGGGCGTGACCAACGTGCCCGACAACGTCCCGCAACTGGTCCGCGTGCCCGTCGCGGCAGGCCAACTCATCGGCACGGTCGGCACGCGCACGCTGGATTGGGGCGTGGTGCACAGCGAGGTGACCCGCGGCGGTTTCGTCGTGCCGGCGCATTACGATTACGAGCCGTGGAAGATTCACACGGTGGACCCGCTGGATTACTATGACGAACCGCTGCGCGGCCAGTTGCTCGCCAAAGCCGTGCGCCCCACGGCACCACGCGGCGGGAAGATTGATCATGACAAGGACGGCACGGCGGCCGGCAACTGGTTTCTGCTCGGCACGGGCGGTTACCGGGGGACAAACTCCAGCCAGTATTGGGTGGGGCACCTGGCGTTGAGTTACTATCACGTGGACCCGACCAACATCGTCTTCTCGATTGGCGACTGGCAGCGCACGCAGAAGCAGTTTTGGGTGAAGGGCAACGCGCCCGACCCCGCCGCCGTCACTGAGGCGGGCGGCGTGGTGAAATGGGAACTGGTCTTCGGCACGCGCGGGCTTCACGGGCAGGCGTTTCCCGGTATCTCCACGAACGTGCAGGGTGTCGCGCTGTTCCAAGTGTTGCCCAACCGGAAGCTGAAGTTCGAGGCGTTCCCCGGAAAGGCGCTGTCGCAAGTCAACGGATTCACCTCGAACGCGCGATTCTATGAACGTTGAACTTCTGAAAACCTCCGCGGCGTGGCTGCTCACGGCGCTCATCACGTCCGGCGCCGCGCCGCTCGCCCGCGCCGCAGACGAATCACAGCGACTGTCCCGGCATGTCGCCGCCGACGCCGGCTCAAGCAACGCGCCGCTCCTGTTCTGCATCGGGATGCACATCGAGCCCTTTGGAGCGACGCCGAGCAAACTTCTCGGCGACGCCGCGCCGTTGCCGCAGCGCCCGCCGGGCGCGCCCAAGGGCGGCGGTCCCGGCGGACCGGGCGGGCGACCGGGGCCGAGTTACAACACCGAGTTTTTCTTCCGCAAACATTGCAGCGAGATCCGCGAGGTCGCGGGCATCGTCGAACGGGCGGGTGGCAAGCTCACCGTCCAGGCGCAGACACCGTTCACGAGCCAGTGCGTGGCGAAGGGGGAAAAACTTTTTGGTGAACTCGAGGCGCGCGGGCACGCCGTCGCGCTGCATCTCCACGAGGACGCGCACCTCGGCCGCGGCAGCGAGCGCCTGCCGGTGGAAACATGGGCCGCGGTGATGAGCGAAGAGATAGACCTCCTGCGGAAGTGCGGTGCAAAGAGCGTCCGTTATTGGAGTGGCGGGAACTTGTATCGCGGCGTGCTCGATGCTGCGGCGCGCGCGGGGTTGGACGTGATGAGCGACCACAAGAACCCGCGCCAGCAGCAGACCGACAAGCGGTTGCTCGCCGTCAATCCCTGGCGTCCGGCGGGCGGGCCGACGGAGACGGACCTCGACCAGTTCACGCGGCACGATTCGAAAGGGAAAATCATCTACCTGCCGGACGGGCTGTTCTCGCGCACCGACCACGCCGGGATGCGCCGCTCCGAGCAGACGGGCGGCGACTGGAAGTATTTTGATTTCCTGACCGAGGGCCTGGAGATGTCGCTGCGCGCGGCGCGGCCGGACCGGGTGAACGTGTTTCATTTCACGATTCACGCCGGCGAGTTTCGCGGGCGCACCGGGCCGCCGTTCGCGGTGATCGAGGCGTGGCTCAAGGAGGTGCTCGCGCCGCTGGTGAAGGCCGGCAAGGTCAAGTGGGCGACGTTCCCGGAGATGGCCGACGCTTTCGCGAAATGGGAGAAGGCAAACGCGGGCGTTGACCCGCGCGGGCCCACGACGCGCGGCGAGGCGTTCGCCGTCACGCCAAAGACCGAGGCCAGCGCCGCGCCGAAAGGCTTCATCACGTTCGTCGTGAACACGCACGACTGGCGTTTTACGGACGACAGCGCGGAGACGGTGCTGAGGCTTGTCGGCATGTTCGAGAAGCGGCAGGTGCGCGGCGATTTTTATCTCACCGCGCCGCTGGTCGAGAGCTACGTCGCCAAGCGCCCGGATGTGATCCGGCGTTTGAAGGACAGCGGAATGACGATCAGCTACCACACGCGCGCGCCGCATCCGCTGTGGCGCAGTTTCAGCAAGCCGCTCGCCGACAAGGAGGGAACGGCGCTGGCCGGCGTGCTGCGGGATTATGAAACGTTCCAACTCGACCTGCGCACGGGCGGGTTGAATCGCGCTCAACCGGGCGGCTACCGCTACGTCGAACAGGTGTTCGGTCGCAAGCCCGTGGCGGTGGGGACTTCGGATGCACCGCCGCCGGTCAAGGCCGCATCGAGCCGCGTCTTCGCGGAACTCGGCGCGAAGGTGGCGGTGTATCACCATGAGACCGGCACGAAGCTGGAGGAACCTTTCGAGTTCCACGAGGGGTTGCTGGCGCGGCCGAGCGATTTTAGCGTCACGCGCTTTCCGTTGCCCAATAACCCACAGGGCACTTTCTGGTGGAGCATGGTGGGCACGCCACGTGAAGCAGAGTTTGACCCGGTGGCGTCGCTGAAGAAGCAGCTCGCTGAGTGGCGCGGGCCGCGCGCGCCGTTCATCACGGTGTTGATTCACGAGAACGACTTCTATCGCGAAGGCGGGCCGGGCTGGAACTCCATCTACTTCACGGGCCAGGGAGCACAGGCCAGGCCCCGGCGCGCGCCGTTCGATCTGGACACGCCGCCCACGGGCCGCGCGCGGCCCGCGGAAACGCGCGAAGCCATCTTCAGCAAGTACGAGGAGTTGGTCGCGCGGGCTGCCGCGACGCTGCGGATTGTGACCTCGGAAGACATTGCGGCGTTGGCGCAGAAGCAGCAGCCAGCGGACAAGCCCTCCTCTGTAACGCCGCCTCGGCAGAGCGACGCCGTTGCGCCGGTTGAGAACCAACGGCGCTCGGCCGAGACGCCGCTACGAACACCTCGCGCCAGCGGAGAATTGCCGCAGTCTGAAAGCGCTTTCATTCGCATCCCGTCGAGCGCTGCCGGAACGGAAGGCGTGGCGGCGAGCGTGTTGATTCCGCGCCAACCACGGTTCACCAACGGCGCTCCGGTGGTCATCAATGTCACCGGCGGCGTACAGGCCGGCAGCGCACGCGGCCGACCGGAATATGTGGGGCATGGCTTTGTGGAAATTCACTTCGCCTTCCCTGGCGGCGGCGTAGGCGACGAGCGCAGCGGCGGCGCCTACGACTTCCGCGGCTCGAACTGTGTGCGGGCGCTGGCGGATGTGATCCGCTTCGCCACCGGCCGGATTGCCGCAAAGGATGGCCGACGCATCGGCGAGCTGGCGCGCGGCTTGACGGTGCTGACGAACAACGTGGGCCTGGTCGGGTCCAGCCACGGCGGCAACGCCAGCGGCATGGCGATGGCAAAGTTCGGCGACGAATTTCCAAACCTGGCGTGGTATGCCTCGATGGAATCCCCGTATGGCGAAGGCGCGGCGAATGTCGAACTCGGCGGCCACGAGAGCGGCCTGAATCCCGCCTACGATCCCAAGACCGGTCTGCTCGACTTGTCCAAATTGGCGTGGTCCAGCGAGCTTTCGCCGGGCCTGTTCCGCAAGCCCATGCTCGTTGCGACGCGCGAGATGAACGGCGCGTTTTACTTCGACCTGAACGGCGACGGGCGATTCTCGCGCGACGACGATTTTCCCTGCAACTGCTTCGTCGGCGACGCCGGCGCCGGCGTGAAGGCGTGGTACTCGCCGCGCATCCTTGCGGAGGCTGAGAAGCGAGCACTGATTCGCAGCGACCGCCCCTCACATGTCCCAACGCTCGCCGAGGCGCGCGAATTCTGGTCCTGGCGCGATGCGGCGCCGAGCATTCCCGAAGCGGTTCGCCGTTGCACGAATCTCGCCGTCATCGTGTATGCCAACGAGCGCGACCACGTGCAGGCGGACCCGGCGCACACGCACATTCTCGAGCAGGCAGAAGGTTTCCGGCAGGCCGGCGCGAGGTTCGTGCGTCTGAATCCCGATCGTGCCTACGTCGAGCATTTGACCGCCAGTCTGCCGCCACGCCTGCGCGCCGGGGTGAAGTTTCCGGACAATCCCGCCGGCAAGACCTGGACGCGCAGCAACATCAACGAAGGTCTGGAACCCTCCGGGCTGCCGCTCGGACTCTACATGCAGGCCGCCATCTGCGAACTCGCCGACCGCACCCAAGCCGGCAACGGCTCGGCCAACCTGGCGGCGGTGCTGTTCCCTGACGCGCCCCGCGCCCCGGCGCCGCCGCCTCGATTGCGCTGATCCACTGCGAACAACCAGCCGCGAATGACAGTGTCCGCCAGCCGTCCGCAGCAGTTCTTCCGGCTGCAAAGATCGTGAACCATTCCAGCAAGCGCTATGACCAAACCTCCCCGTCAGTTTTCTCCTCAACGAAAGGCACACGTCGGGCAGGTGAACCGTCGCTCCTTCCTCACCACCGCGGCCGCCGCCGTCACCGGACTGGCCGGCGTGTCGGGAATGTCGAACCTGCTCTCGGCCCAGCGGCGGGGGTGAGGGTAGTGTCAATGTGTGGGACTGACCCGTTTATTGCATGAAAGGCCCATCAAATGGGCTCATTATAGGGATTTTAGGTCAAAACTGCGCTGGAAGATCCGATTCAACACGCGCTGAAACTTGCTCGCAGCCGCCAGCTCAGCGCGGGTGAATTAGGCGAATTGGCCGATCGTCTGGATAATGCAGAGGATCCGGCCGAAATCATTCGTCTAAAGTCCGCCATGACCCGCGGGTTTTACGGCGAGTGAATCATGCCAAAGGTTCGCCGTCAGAACCTCCCACACCCTCTGTACGCGCACTTGATCGAGCAAATTCAACAACGACAAATCTCGGTTCAACAACTCAGGTTGATGCTGCGATGGATGGATACCCACGCGGATGTGCCGGAGGGAAAGTGGTTCAAGCGATTTCCCGAGATGCTGGTCTGGGGCGAAGGTGAATTGATCAAGGCATTTCTCGTTCCTGGGCAAGCCCCAACGGGTGAAGACAAGCATCTGCGCTCCGCCTGACGGCCGACCCCGTGGAGCCTCGGAATAAGGGGTTGGTCGGCGTCGCGCTTGCTGGCCGGTCCTTCTGACTTACGTCAAAATCTCTTTCAAGACGTGCCCGTGAACATCGGTCAGCCGACGCTCGAAACCATTGTGGTAAAAGGTTAGCCGCTCGTGGTCGAGACCGAGCAGGTGGAGGATCGTGGCGTGGAAATCGTGGACGGTCACGACGTTCTCCACGGCTTTGTAGCCAAACTCGTCGGTGGCGCCGTAGCGGAACGGCGCCTTCACGCCCGCCCCGGCCAGCCAGCAGGTAAAACCGTTTGGGTTGTGGTCACGACCGCGAGCTCCTTTCTGAAACGTGGGCATGCGCCCGAACTCGGTGCACCAGACGACGAGAGTTTCCTGCAGCAATCCGCGCTGTTTCAGGTCAATCAGGAGTCCGGCGGTCGGCTGGTCGAGCACGGGGCCATGAACGCTGTATTGCGTGGCGAGTTCCTTGTGGCCGTCCCAGTTGCTGACGCCTTCGCCGCCGGTCTGATAGGCGCCATTGAAGAGTTGCACGAAGCGCACGCCTTTCTCGATGAGCCGTCGGGCGAGGATGCAGTTGCGCGCGTAGGCGGCGCGAATGTCCTTCACTTTCGAGCCGGTCTCATCGGCACCATAAAGGCGGAGGACATGGGACGGTTCGGTCGAAACATCGCCCACCTCAGGGACGCTGAGCTGCATGCGCGCAGCCAATTCGTAGCTGGCCAGGCGCGCGGCCAGTTCGTTGTCGCCGGGGAAGCGTTCCTGGTGCCGTTCGTTGAGCCGCTGGAGAAAACTCCGCGTGGCCGTGTCCGTCGCCGCGGGGACGGACCTCGGGCGCGCGAGATTGCGCACGGGGTTGGAGGCATTGAAGTCGGTGCCCTGAAACGCCGCGGGCAGAAAACCGGGTCCCCAGTTGTTCACGCTGTTCTGGGGTTTGCCGCGCGAGTCCGGAATCGCGACGTAGGCGGGCAGGCTCTGGTCGGCGCTGCCGAGCGCATAGGCCGCCCACGCGCCCAAGCTCGGGAAGCCGTCCCGGGTGTAGCCCGTGGACATGAAGTTTTCGCCGGGTCCGTGCGTGTTCGTCTGTCCCTGCATCGAGTGGATGAAACAAATGTCGTCCACCAGTTCGCCCAGGTGGGGCAGGAGGTCGGAGACCATCATGCCGCTTTGGCCGTGTGGCCGGAAATCCCACGGGCTCTTGGCGAGCGCGCCCTGCTCTCCTTGAAACGTGATCAGCTTTTCACTTCCCGGCAGAGGCTGGCCGTGCCGACGAAAGAGCTCCGGTTTGTAGTCGAACGTGTCGAGATGGCTGCAAGCGCCGCTGCAAAAGATCACGAGCACGTTCTTCGCGCTCGGAATGAAGTGCGGCGCACGGGGAGCGAACGGATGTCCGGGGTCAAGTACCGGCCGCAGCGGCTCCTTGCCGGATACAGTGGCCGCCAGCAGCCCTTCCTTTCCGAGCAGGTGGGTCAATGCGATGGCGCCCAGCCCTAGCCCGGTGTCGGCCAGGAAACGGCGACGGTTCAAAAGCGGATGAAGCGGGAGGGCCGAAACCGGATTCATGGGATGAAAACGAATTCGTTCGCGTTCAGCACGGCCCGGCAAAGCGCCGCCAGACCGTGTGTCTTCGCGAAGTCCTGGGCGTCAGCGGCCTCCTGATCGCTGGGGGCGCGGCTGAACGCGAGGCTCCAGGCGCGGCGGATCTGCGCCGGCGTGTCGTGGCCCGCGTCTTTCTCCAATCGCGCGGCCAAGGCTTCGGCCTGTTGGAGGATGAAGCGGCTGTTGAACAGATTCAAAGCTTGTAACGGCGTCGTCGAAACACTGCGACGCGGCATCACCAGGCTGCCATCGGGACAATCGAACGCGCCGAAAATGCCGTCTTGTTCCATACGAACCTTGAACGCGTAAACCATCCGGCGAAACTCGGCGGGGCTAAACTCCTCCTTCGGGTGGTAATGATAAACGTTTTCCCGGTCCACATCGTGCAGATAAAAACTTGGCCCGCCCGGTGTGCGAGCGAGCACCCCGCTCACGCTCAGAATGCCATCACGAATCGCCTCCGCTTCGATCCGGCGCGGCGGAAAGCGCCAGAGCAGGCGGCTGGCCGCATCCACCTGGAGCGCCTCTGTGCGTGGGGCGCTGGATTGGCGCCACGTGGCCGAGAGGAGAATGAGCCGCTGCAAGGATTTGATGCTCCAGCCGCGCGCCACCAACTCGCTCGCCAGCCAGTCCAGCAGTTCCGGGTGCGTGGGCGATGAACCATTGCGGCCGAAATCATTCGAGGTGTCCACCAGCCCGGCGCCGAAGTGATGTTGCCAGAGCCGGTTCACTAGCACCCGCGCGGTGAGCGGGTTGTCGGCGTTGGCAATCCAATCCGCAAGTTTCACGCGCCGCTGCTGCTCGGGTTCTTCGTCCGCCATGCTGATCCGGTTGAAAAGCGCCGGGGTGCCCGGCGGCACCGCCTCGCGCTGCTGCATCGGATCACCGCGCCGAAGCAAATGCACCGCGCTCGGCTGGCGGAATGTGCCGGCATAAACGGCTGGCACGGAGGTCAATTTCTTGAGTTCTGCGTCGTGTGCCTTGCGTTCGGCCAGCAACTCCATCCCGCGCGCCAATTCCTCACCGGTCAGGGAGCTGTGGACCAAGGTCAGGCTGGCATTTTTTCCGGGCTCATATTTCTGCCGGTCGGCCGAGGAGGCCGCCGTCCTCCAAGCGCCGGACGCATCGGCCACTTCGATTTTATACTTGGTTGGCAAGCGATCCGAGAACTTCCCCTCTCGGTCGCGACCCCAGAGCACTTTCTCGATGGCGGCAGCCTCGGGGAGCTCGATCTCCACCCAACCGCGGCCCGGCTCGTTGGAAATCCAACTGCGATCATTGCCATAGCGGCCGTCGTTGACGTGCTCCAGCTTGTGAATCGCGTGGCCCGGCAACGTGCTCGAGGCCGTCGTTTTGGCGCCGGCGCTCGCGAGCGCGATGTTCCGCCCGCCAGCATAGACCTCGAGTTCGTCCAGGCAGGGCTGATTCCCGCCCGCCGTTTCTTCCACCGTAAAGCGGAGCCTCTTGGCCGTGGCCGGCGCGAACCGATCCACGTTCAGCCGCGGCTGCACGGGCGAACGCAGTGGAGGAATGCCCGTGCCGGGCTTGAGGGTCCCGGCGTTCGGCAGGGCCAGCGGTTCGAACTGGGTCAGTTCCACCTCGATCTTTCCGAGTTGAACACGAAGTTCATCCACGCGCTTCTTCTTCGCGGGATCGTCAGCCTCCGCCGTTCGCAGCGGGCGTTCGCCGTGTTTGACGCCCGCAAACACCGCCGCCAGCGCGTAGTATTCGTGCTGCGTCACAGGGTCGAACTTGTGGGAATGGCAGCGCGCGCAGCCAAGCGTGAGGCCAAGAAACGCCGTGCCCGTCGTGCTCACCATATCGTCCAGTTCATCGGCCCGTTGCTGAGCCGTGAGCACCGGGTCGGGGCTGCCGACAATATCCACCGGCCCGGCCACAAGGAACCCAGTGGCCACATCCGCGCCGACCGCGTCACCGGCAATCTGTTCGCGGATGAAGCGGTCGTAGGGTTTGTCGTGGTTGAACGCTTCGATGACGTAGTCGCGAAAGCGCCAGGCGTTCGGGCGCTCGCGGTTGGTTTCAAAGCCATTGCTCTCCGCAAACCGCACCACGTCGAGCCAATGCCGTGCCCAGCGTTCACCGTAGCGCTCGTCTTGCAACACTTGGTCCACCAATCCCTCGAAGGCGTCGGAGCGTTGATCCTTCAGGAACTCCGCCACCTCCTCAGGCGCAGGCGGCACCCCGAGCATCACCCAGTAAAGCCGCCGGATGAGCGTGACGCGGTCCGCGATCGGGGAGATAGCGATGCCGGAGGATTCGAGTTTGGCGGCGATGAAGGCGTCGATCGGATTTGTGAGGTCCGATTTCCACTTTCCGAGCGAGGGGAGTGGCGGACGCACGACCGGCTTGAACGACCAGTGTGCTTTGGCCGGAGGCGGCCTTTGGCTGGAGTCCACGTCAGCCGCCAGCACTTCATTCGCGAGGACAATCAGGCCGAAACCAAGGCCAAGGACTCGCGCTTTGAAACTCATGCGTTGATCAGTCATTAGGAAGTGATCCTGCTGCCGCGGGTTATCCGATAGCGCATCGTGAATGCCAGTATCTCCCCGAGGAACGCGCGGGCTGGAGTGCGGGGCGTGTGCCGGGCGATTATTCCTCACGAATGGAAGCATGTCCTGACATGTAAACCATATCGACGTTTCTGGGAGAAGGAACGACGAGCGGCATCGTCTGGTTTTTGACCGGCGGCTTGGTGCGAGGGTCCAGCCATTTGTGAATGTCCGCGTGGCCGTCAGCAAAGCTGAGGCCGCCTGATCCATTATGGCTGCTGGCTGGATAATCGATGATGTAGATGCGGGTCGGCGGCAAGTCGTCGTTCATGGCGACCGCAAAATCAGCGAAATTGATGCTGTCGGGGTGTTCGTCGATGAAAACGTATGCCTTCGAAGGTCCCATGGGCGCGGTATCTTGCAGTTTGCGGAAAACGCGATACTTCTTCTGCGTGAGATAGCTGAGCCAGTCATTGCGCGAGTTCATGGCCTGGCTCAGGGAAATGCTGCGCACACGCGGATGTGGCCGGCCATTAATGACGACTTTGCTTTGATCGGCCGGACATTTGTAGATGCCGGTCGCTTGGGTGTAAGGCCACAGCTTCGCGTAGTTGGGATCTTTGAGGTAGAGATAATTCGTGTTGTGTTCGTTCTTGGGATCATAATTGATGATCCCTCTGACCCAGCCGGCTCTCTTATCTTCCATATCATTCCAGACCAGGTTGTCATTGAAATCATCGGCGTACATGATCCAACCGAGCGTCAACTGCTTCATGTTGCTCAGGCACTGAATCCCTTGAGCCTTCGTTTTGGCTTTGGAAAGAGCCGGCAGCAACATGCCCGCCAGGATCGCAATGATCGCGATGACGACGAGGAGCTCGATGAGCGTGAAAGCGCCAAACGCAGCGGAAGATTTGGGCGGGAGTTTGGCCTTGGAATTGATGAATTTGGTCATGTTCATAGAGCAGCGAAGTCTTTGGGTTAATGGATTTGGCGTTCTTTTTTGCTCATCGTGAGACAAAATATCGTAACTGAGAGTGCAAGCAATCCCCCGTTCGGGGGAGCGAAGGCTACTTCTGGAAATATTTGAACGCAGCCGCAGTGCGAGAGCGGACGTGCAATTTGTCGTAGATGCTCTTCAACTGGGAGCGGATCGTTTCCACACTCACCGCAAGGGTGTCGGCGATTTCTTTGTTGAGGTAGCCTTGAGCGACGTAAGCCAGAACTTCCCTCTCGCGTTTGGACAGATTCTCGGACTCTTTCGGGGAAGGGCCTTCCTTTTGAAAGGATTGGACAACCTTGCGCGCAATGTAGCTCGACATCGGAGCGCCCCCTTGCATGACATCCATCGCTTGAACGATTTCTCCCGCCCTGGTGGAGATTTGGCGAAAGTTCGCCTCCACTTCTTGCCGGTTGCCGCTGTTCTTTTGGCCGAGGTCGCTGAGCAGCGAGA
>Ga0194126_10006300_pt1 | contig 16969 bp, 13 predicted proteins | sample TA2KigC150mmetaG_FD_148641 | JGI IMG/M metagenome (GOLD analysis project Ga0194126, IMG submission 148641) | Freshwater microbial communities from Lake Tanganyika, Tanzania - TA2015035 Kigoma Deep Cast 150m | ecosystem: Environmental > Aquatic > Freshwater > Lake | place: Tanzania: Lake... | reverse complement strand
GTCGTGCCGCCACTGACCAGCCGCGTGGCACAGGCCTGCCAGGAATATTTAAAGAAGGAACCGCTGATCGTGGATACCGGGGTTCGCACGGGGATCAAAATCCTATACGAAGATCCCCGGGCGGTGGGCGCCGACCGCGTCTGCGATGCCGTCGCGGTCAACAGACTGTATGGCGGGCCGGCCTGCGTGGTGGATTTCGGAACCGCCACCACATTCAATGCCATTACAAAGGATGGGGAATACCTCGGCGGCGCGATCACTGCCGGAGTAAACCTGGCCGCGGAAGCCCTGTTTACGCGGGCTGCAAAACTGCCGCGCATCGACCTGCAGCGCCCACCTGCCGTGATCGGCAGGAATACCGTTCACGCCATGCAATCGGGCCTGCTCTTCGGATATGTGAGCATGGTGGAGGGCATGGTGACCCGCTTTCGGTCCGAACTGGGAAGCGGAATGAAGGTGATCGCCACGGGTGGATTGGCGGAAGTGATCGCCAGGGAAACCAGGGTTATTGATATAATCGCCCCCTGGCTCACGCTGGACGGGTTGCGCATCATCTGGGATCTCAACCAATAAACGATGAAGAAAACCGCATTATGGATCGTGGGGCTGTCTATTCTGTTGTCCGCCTGCGGGACGGGTCCTGTTTCGACTCAAACAGCCACGACGACCTTCACGCCTCCCCCGCCGACGGAAACGGCAACCATCACACCGACCTTCACCGCCAGCGCCACATTCACCTCTTCACCCACTCCGACCGCCACTTGGGTCTTTACCGGGCCGGATCATGTGATCGTGCCGATCCTGCTCTATCATTGGATCGCCGTCTCTCCTTCAGACGGCCCCTACTACAAGAGTCCATATTACGTCAAACCCGAGGTCTTCGAGGAGGAGATCAAGCTCTTGCACGACTGGGAATACACGACCATTACCATCGACATGCTGCTCAAAGCCATTACCGAGGGGGCGGAACTCCCGCCCCGGCCGGTATTGATCACCTTCGACGACGGGCATCTGAACAATTACACGGCCGCCTTCCCGATCATGGAGAAATACGGCTTCAAAGGCATCCTGTATGTCGTCGGCAACTATATCGGCACGGAAGACTACATGAACGCGGACCAGATCCGGGAGATGGCCGCCGCAGGTTGGGAGGTCGGAAGCCACAGCATGAGCCATGCGGATCTGATCACGCTCGACCCCCAGCGTCAACGATACGAGGTGGTTGAGTCCAGGGAGTTCCTGGAACGAAAGCTGGGGCTTCCCGTCAGGACAATCGCCTATCCGTTCGGCTCGAGCAATAGCAGCGTGATCGACTACGCTCATTTCGCCGGCTTCATCGCCGGCATGAGCCTCGGCTTCACCCATGACCAGGGAAGCGGGAACCTGTTCACCTTGCAGAGGCGCGACATCAAGGGCACATACAATGTGAAGCAGTTTGCGTCCTTCCTGCCCTGGCAGGGGGATCCGATCTACCTTCCCACCGACACCCCAACTCCCACAGCCACACCCACCCGCACCCGTATCCCCACCTGGACACCCGCCCAATGAACGATAAATGGTGAGAGTTGATGAGGAAGAACCTGCTTTTCCTTTTCACCCTGCTTCTATCCGCCTGTTCGACGATCGGCAGCGGGACGTACGAATCGCCTGACAGTGGTATCGATGTGCAGGTGCTGATCGGACCGATGTGCCCGGTGGTTCAATTTGGAACGGAGTGCCCCGACGGACCTTATCAGGCTTTACTGACGGTCATCGATTCAAGAGGGCGGGAGGTGATGCAATTCGAGACGGATGAAGGGGGAAGATACCGGGCCTACCTTGCGCCGGGGGATTACGTGCTCCGCCCGGAAACGCCCAAAGGCATGCCGCTGCCCTTCGCAGAGGAACAGCGCTTCACCGTCGAACCGCTGAAATTCACACAGGTCGTCATCCACTACGACAGCGGGATCCGCTGATCAGTTTTTACCCATCTCCTCATACGCGCTTGCGGGAATATCCGAAACCTTGTAGATGCGCACGTATTCCGCCCCGTTGAGGTAAATCTGTTTTTCCGGTTTGACGGCTTCCAAAATTCCCAACAAACTCCTGGATTCGGGCTGGTTTGCCTGTACTGCCATGTAAAGCACCAGGTAATCGGCTCCCTCCAGGTCATGGATGATGGAAGGCATTCCCGGTTCGCGCAGATAGACTTTCTTCAACACATCGGTTTCCCCCGGATAGAAAAACGAGAAGGTGCCCATCCCCGAATAGACATAGCAGCGTGAGCCCGCCGCGCCGGGTTTATCCGCCAGGTAGGCCGCCGCCAGTTCCAGGCCTTCCCCGTAACCATACGCAGAGACGGAAGTCACAAGACTGTTCTTGTACGTGAGGTAATACGGAAAATGGGGAACGGTGTACGCAATCTGCACGCCTGCAAGGACCAGTGCAAGCAGTTCCTTTAAATACAACCGGTCAAGGAAATTCCAGCGATCCCGCAACCACATCAGCAAATGCCCCCAACCGATCCCGGCGGCCACATCCAGACAGACAAAGCTGGTCAGAATGTAATGGGAGGTATCACGTCCCCGCGCAATGCCAAAGAGCAGGATGAACAGGGCCGCCTGAAGCAGAAGATACAGGATCGTTGAACGGACGGGTCCACCCAGCCGCTCCTGCCTTCCGAATACCAGGAACACGGCAGCCAGGATCAATCCGAGCCAGGAGATCGTGGTGGATAAGAATATCCAGATCATGGCATAGCTCCTGACGCCGGCGAAATTGAAGGCTAGGTCGAAATTCGAGGGCTGCAGGTCCCCGGTTACATCCAAGCGCGCACCCTGAAAGGCATAGCTGAAGGCGTTGCCGTAGATCTCATAGAGCATCCTGCCCGGCGCCACCCACATCCCGGGCCATAAGGCCACAAAGACGATTCCGGCGACAAGGATCCAGATCGCAAGGGATCTAATCCCGTCCCAGATTCTGTGACGAACCGTCTCTGCTCCCGGCTTGAACATGCCGATCAACAGCATCAATCCCACGAGCGGGAGCAGGAGGATGGAGGAGGACTTGGTCAATTGCGCCAGCCCGAACGCCGCACCGGAGACCAGGAGATAGGCCGGCCGGCGATCCTTGTTCACATAGACCTGCATGCCCAGCAGCGAGGCCAGCATAAAGGAGGCGAGCATGGCTTCATGATTCAACAAGCGTGATTGGCCGAGGAAAAAGGGGGCATTCGCGGCAAGCGCGATACCGAGGAAGGCGGGGGTTTTTCCGACCAACAACTGAAGCAGGAACCAACCTGCCAAAAGCAGCACAAGGATGATCGCGGTCTGTACCCAGCGGCTGTTTCGCACCAGTTCGATGGCTTCCCGGCCATGGTCGCGCAGGAATTCCTCGAAGTGCGGCTTGCGCACGTCGAAATACCCCTGGCCAAATCCACGGTACTCGGGAAAGTAGGAAAGCATTCCCGCAGTGACCACCCAGGTGGTCGTCACCGCCGGGTGATAATCATAGATGGTATTCGCAAAATCGCGATGGGTGAGCGCATAATAATAATTCGAACCGGAGATCACCCACCAGGGCTCATCGATGGTAACGACCTTGTCGATGCCCACAAGATGGGTGGGGAGGATCAGCGCCGCCAGCAAGGCAAACACTGCCAGCAGTTTTATGGTTTCAGATTTCACAATTCCTCGGATTTCACCTGGAAAGAGATTCAAAGACACTCTCGGGCAGGGAGTCGACCTGGTAAACCATGACGTATTTGTATCCATCCAGCCGCACTTCATGAATGGGATCCGTGGCCGACAGGGCCTGAAGCAGCTTGGCATACTTTTCCAGCGCGCCCTGTGTGGCGTAATAGACTACAAGGTAATCCGCCGAGCGGATCGAATTCAGCAAATCCTCCTGATGGTCACCATCCACGTAATAGGGCTTGAAGCGTGTGGTTGTGCCGGGATAGAAGTAGGAAAAACAGCCGCGGGCGTAATACACCAGCGCAACCGAATCGCGCGCGCCCGGCAGCCCGGCCAGGTGCTGCGCCGCCAGTTCCAGTCCCTCCCCGTAAGCAAACTGGGGAAAATCCCTGTACCAGCCGGCACGCTGCAGGATGGGATTGCGATGAGTATAGTAATACGGGTAGTACGAAACGGCGCTCCAGACCTGGGCGAGGACCACGAGTGACAATGCCACTGATTGCAGGAGTTTCAGGGATTGCAGCCGATCGGCAATCCTGCCGATCGATTCATACCAGCCCAGGCCGCCCAACAGATTCAGGGACAAATAACTGGCCAGGATGTAATGAGGCGAGTCACGACCCTGAGCAAAACCAAACAATAGAATGAAGGCCGCCGCGCAGACAAGTAGAAGAATGAAAACCTGCCGCTGTTGGTGGGTCTGGCGCGGGTCGCGCGCGAAGGGCAGGATTAATCCCAGAATGGCGCCCAGCCAGGTCCAGGGGGTGGTCCTCCACAGGAGGATGGTGGTCAACGCCCGCGCGGCCCCCAGGTTTGCATTCAGGTTCAACTGGGAAGTTTCCACCTCTCCCGTAACTTTTAATCGCGCTCCCTGAAAGGCATAGCTGAAGGCGTTGCCGTAGACTTCATAAAGCATCTTGCCGGGAGCCACCCACATGCCCGGCCAAAATACGAAATAGGTGATTACGATGACCATCATCCATAACGAAAAGCCCCCTAGATGCCTGCCGGCGGCTCTCAAGTAGCCTTCCTTCCGATCCCGGATCAATTCAATCAGGAAGAGCAAGCCGGCCGGAAGGACCAGCGCAAGCGCGGAAGACTTTGTCAATTGCGCAAGACCTGCCATGACGCCCGCAAGGACGAGATAGATCACCTTTCGCCCCCGCGAGAGATAAACAGCCAGGGATAGCAGGGAAGCGATCACAAACAGGGAGAGCAGCGCCTCGTGATCCAGCAGGCGGGACTGGCCGAGAAAGAACGGGTCGAAAGAGGCAAACAAGACCGCAAAAAACGCGGCCGTTCTGGAAACCAGCTTCTTGAGCAGCACATAACAAAGCAGGAAGAGAATGACGATTACGAAAACCTGGATCAGGCGCGAGTATTCCAGCAGCTTGAGCGGATCCTTGCCGCGATCCAGCAAGAACGGATCCAGGACCCCCTTTTCATATTCAAGGTATCCCTGTCCCAAGCCGCGGTATTCAGGGTAGTAGAACAACATTCCGAGGGTGACCACCCACATGGTGGTGACAGCCGGCTGATATTCGTAGATCGTGTTTTCGAACTCCCGCTGTCCGAGGGCGTAATAAAAATTCGCCCCCATGCTCAGCCAATAGGGTTCATCCAGGGTGGAAAATGAACCGATTGCCGGCAGGCGGGGAGCAAACAGGGCGATGATCAAAACAAGGATGAGCGCCGGCTCAAGCAATCTCCTGCGATCCATGAAAAGGATTATACCAAGCAGGGATTCACCTATATCTCATGGATTCCCTGGGCAGTGGCGATATGTATGGGATGATTTCATTTCACCGCTGAGAACGCGCATCGTCCCGACACTTGCACCGAGCGCAAGTACGGTGTGTCCTTCGGGAGAGTTCGCAGAGCAGGACACAAGAATTTCTCTGCGTCCTGGCTAACTCTGCGCTTGGCTGCATGAAAAATCCACGGCATTTACCGCTCTCCACCCTTGGTATAATTTGCGGCCTATGAACAGGAAGTACCACATATGGACCGAGGGCTGCCAGATGAACGTGGCCGACTCGCAGCGCGTCGGTTCGTCGCTGGAACACCTCGGGTACAGCTTTACCGACCAGGCCGAGGAAGCGGACGTTATCGTCTTGAACACCTGTGTCGTACGCCAGTCTGCCGAGGACAAGGCATTGGGCCGGCTGTCCTCGCTTGCACCACTTAAGAGGAACAACCCGAATCTTGTGATCAACCTGATGGGGTGTCTCGTTGGGGTGCGCGGCGCGGAGAAACTGCGCGAGAGGCTTCCGTATGTGGATGTATTCTCGCCTCCCTCCGATCCCGGCCCACTTATCTCACATCTCACACAAGGTGAAGTTCATTCGCTGGAAAATGCCGAAACCGCCCGCCGCTTCCTGATGATGGATGAGGAATTGATCCTGCCAGCGATCGAACGGGGAAACCTGGTCAGCGCGCACGTGCCGGTGGTGTACGGCTGCTCGCACGCCTGCACCTTTTGCATCATTCCTTACCAACGCGGTGTGGAACGTTCCCGTCCGGTCGGTGATATCGTGGCGGAGGTCCGCTCGCTGGCGAGGCAGGGTGTCAAAGAGGTCACGCTGCTTGGTCAGATCGTGGACCGTTACGGAAAGGATATCGTCGATGGCCCGGACCTCGCCGGACTTCTGCGCCTGATCCACGAGATCGATGGGATCGAGCGCGTCCGTTTCCTGACCTCGCATCCAAATTACTTCGATGACGAGTTGATCCATGCCATCGCCGAATTGCCGCGCGTCATGCCGCACATCGAACTGCCGATCCAGGCCGGTGACGACGGAGTGCTGGCGGACATGAAACGCGGCTACACACAGCAGGATTACCGAGATCTGATCGCAAAAATCCGGGATCGGATTCCGGATTGTTCGATCGCGACGGATATCATCGTTGGATTTCCCGGTGAAACAGAAGAACAATTCATGGAAACGTACCGGGTCTTATCGGACCTCAAACTGGATGTCGCACACCTGGCACGCTACTCCACCCGCGAGGGGACCGTCGCCGCGCGTCGCATGCAGGATAACGTCTCAGATGAGGAGAAGATGCGGCGCTTCCGACTGCTGGAGGAACTGCAGGAAAAAATCGTCGCCGAGATCAATTCCAAATACCTTGGTGAAACCGTCGAAGTACTCTTCGAAGAAAAGGTGAAGAACCGCTGGCGAGGCCGCACGCCCACGAACAAACTGGTCTTCGTCGAATCGGATCAGGATCTGCGCGGCCAACTTCTCCCCGTTACGGTCACCTGGACCGGGCCGTGGTCCATGCAGGCAACGCTTCAGGAAGTGCGGACCGCTAATTCCATCGCAGTTCCATTATCATAACGACCTGCCTTGCATACCAGGCAAATTTCGAATTGTCCCGAGGAGGGAAACCCAAGGGCATAAGATAATGCCGCTGCGCGGCTGCTCACGCGATCTACGGGGGTTATAATTTCATCCATGTCCCTCTCGGAATTACTCAACACATTTGCGAACAACCTGCTGCCGGTCATGCTCGTCAGCAGTGCGGGATACGTCCTCGGGAAAGTTCTTACCGTGGATCCACGGTCGCTCGGACGGGCGGTTTTTTACATTTTCAGCCCGGCGCTGGTGTTCAACCTGATGACCCATAACGAATTAGACCTTGGGCAGGCACTGGCCACGGCCGGCTTCACCGCAGCGGTGATCTGCACCATGGGGCTGCTGGCATTCGTGCTGGGCAGGTTGCTTCAACTGGAGCGGCCTCATCTGCTGGCGGTGATCCTCACGGTCTCCTTTGGCAACTCGGGGAACTATGGTCTGCCGCTGGTCAAATTTGCCTTTGGGGATGATGCGCTTGCGGTAGCCTCCATTTTTTTCGTGACCACCACGATCCTCTTCAACACAGCCGGAGTGGTCATCGCCTCCCTCGGGCATTCTACTTTCAAGTCTGCCATTGGAGGATTGTTCAAGCTGCCAATCGTATACGGTGTCCTGTTGGCGCTTTTGGTGAGAGCCCTGGGAATCGTCCTGCCGCTCCCGCTTTCTCGCACGATCGAGATCGCCGCCAACGGCGCCATTCCCGTGATGATGCTGCTGTTGGGGCTGGAAATGACCCGCGTTCAATGGTCCCACAGCTTTCGCGCGCTCGGGCTGGGCGTGTTGACCAAACTGCTGATCGGCCCCCTCGTGGGTCTGCTCATGGCCGGTCTGTTCGGGCTTCAGGCATCCGCACGACAAGCCAGCGTGGTGGAGGCTTCCATGCCGGCCGCCGTGGCGACCACCGTGGTCGCTACCGAATACCGATTGCAGCCGCAGCTGGTGACGGCCATCGTATTCCTTGGCACACTGCTCAGTCCGTTGACGCTGACACCGCTGATTGTTTATCTCCTGAGGTAATTCAATGCAGTTCCCGCGGTACAGGGTATTGCCTCCCACCTCACGCTTGATCCTCGTTGTGACCCTGTTGAACATGCCGCCGCTGCATGGCGCCGTTCGATTATTACAGCAAACAAAGGATGCGCTCACATTGGAGGGCGCGAAGATTGTTGTGGATTATGGCAAGACGGTTACCTTCACCGCCCGCTTTGAAGCCACATTCCCTACCGAGCACGTTACAATCCTGCTGAAAGGACACAATGAAGATACCCTGCACGTGGAAGAAATCCCCGTCAACGCGGATGGCACGATCGAATTCATATACAATGCGGAACACGATCCCCTCCCGCCGTTTGGAACAATGCTGATTCAGGCGAGGGTCGATCTGGAAGGCGGCAGAATGCTCATCAGCGAGCCGATCCCATTTGCATACAATGACAGTCGCTTTCCATGGCAAACCATCAGCCAGGATGACTTGAACATGCACTGGTATGCCGGCGAGGCATCATTCGCGGCGGAGGCTTTGAAAGCCGCCGTTTCGGGCCTGGAATCGATCCGCAGTTTTTTCCCAATCACTTCCACCGAACCGATTCACATTTACGTCTATTCCAATCCGGTGGACCTGCAAGATGCGCTGGCGATGGGAGGCGAAACCTGGGCGGCAGGTCATACGCCGCCCGGCCTCGACGCGATCCTGGCCGCGATCGAACCTGGCCCGAATCAGTCCTTTGAAATGAACACGGAGATCCCGCATGAACTGGCGCACTGGGTGTTATTCCGCACCCTGCGGGAAGGTTACCATCGCCAACCGGTCTGGCTGCTCGAGGGCATGGCTTCCATGGCGGAACTTGATACTCCCCCGGATCACGCCTCGGCGCTGCAGGCCGCGCACCGAACCGGTACCCTGCTCCCTTTCACAGATCTATGCGCCTCGTTTCCGACCGACGCGGGCGGCGCCTTCCTGGCTTATGCCCAATCCCGCTCATTCGTCACCTACATCCGCAAAACCTACGGGGATGCCGTTCTCCTGCGCCTGACGCGGGCCTATCACAATAGAGGAATCCTCGATGGGACCAGCTGCGCGGTCGGAACCATCGAGGCGCTCGGCATGCCGCTGGGTCAACTGGATGAGAATTGGCGCAAGTCGCTCGCTCTGCAGGAGTATGACCCCAACGAGGTCCACAACCTGGCTCCGTTCATCGCAGTCATGGCTTTGATATTGATCGTCCCGCTCTGGGGTTTGCTGGAACAGACAAGCAAAAGGAGGAACCATGGACGGGGACCCACTTGATATTGCCCGGGTGCACATACGCGTCCGAGGCCGCGTGCAGGGAGTTGGTTTCCGCGCGCATGTCGGGTACTTGGCGCGTCAGATCGGAGTCAACGGCTGGGTGCGCAATGTGGGATGGGATGCGGTGGAAGCGGTCGCCGAAGGTGACCGGGCGCGAGTGGATCGATTCGTCGAAATGATGAAGCAGGGTCCGCCCGGCTCGCGCGTGGATGAATCTCAGGTCGAATTCGAGACGGCGCGAGGGGAATTCAGGGACTTTTCAATTGCAGCCAGCGTAGGTCATTGAAATCCAAGGCCGCGCTCCTTCAGCGAGACCCAGCGATCCTTTCCCACGCCGATCACGATGTGATCCAGCACTTCCACATCCAGAAGCTTGCCGGCCTCCATGATCGCACGCGTGACCGCCACGTCGTCCGGGCTGGGTGTCGGGTCACCGCTGGGATGGTTGTGGACCACGATGATCGCCGGCGCGTTTTTCCGCACAGCCTCCTTGAAGATCTCCCCCACCCGCACCTGGGAGGAATTCACCGATCCCTTGTAGACCTCCACTACCTCCAAAACCCTGTTCCGGCGATCCAGCAAGATCACCTTTAAATGCTCCTGTTCCAGCGCGGACATTTCGAGGGAAACCAGAGCCGCCGCATCCGCAGGGCTGTTGACGGCCGGCCGTTCCTCCGGAGATTCCAGCGTAAGCCTGCGTCCCAACTCAATGGCAGCCTTGATCTGCGCCGCCTTTGCCTCACCCAATCCATGCTGGTCCATCAACTCGGCGAAGGGTGCCCGGTGCAATCCCGAAAGTCCTCCAAATCGACTGAGCAGTCGCTGGCCCACGGCCACCGCGCTTTCGCCTTTCACACCCACGCGCAGCAGGATGGCGATCAGCTCGGCGCTGGTCAATGCCTGCGGACCCAGGGAGGCCAGCCGCTCGCGCGGACGGTCTGATTCCTGCAAATCCATGATGCGGTACACGGGTTTCGGCTCCGGTTGTGTCATGGCAAGACTCCTCCGTAAGGAATGGAGGATATTTTACAGGGATTCGCGAATCATGCCCTTGCTTGACAGCCCCTCCCCCCTCAATTAGAATACGCTTCGCCTTGTCACCGGGCCTGTAGCGCAGTTGGGAGCGCGCCTCAATCGCACTGAGGAGGTCAGGGGTTCGAATCCCCTCAGGTCCACCAGATTTACGATTGTCGATTGTCGATTGTCGATTGTCGATTTACGATTGACGATTGTGCAGGCGTAAACCAAATCGTAAATCTGAAATCAGAACATCGAAAAATCGTCCCGGGCCCATAGCGCAGTTGGGAGCGCGTCTCAATGGCATTGAGAAGGTCGGGGGTTCGAATCCCCCTGGGTCCACCACAACAAACCGTTCATCTGAAAAAGAGAGCGGTTTGTTTCCTTACCGGGATTTGAATTCGAGTTTTGCCACACGATTCGTGAATGCAGTGTTTAATCGACCGAAGTTGATCCGACCAACATGATCAAACAGGAATTGGTTGACCGGGTTCCACTTTTAATGCCTGTTGTATAATTGAAACATGTTAAGAGTAAAAGTTCCCCGCAGGCGGCTAGCCGCATTTTGCCGCAAATACCGGATCCAGAAACTGGCATTTTTCGGCTCGGTGCTGCGCGAAGACTTCCAGCCTACGAGTGACGTGGATGTGCTGGTGGAATTCGAAGAAGGCTACACGCCGGGACTTGCATTCTTTGCCATGCCCGAAGAATTAAAGAAAATCATTGGTCGGGAGGTTGACCTTCTCACGTACCAAGGAGTGCAGGCCAGCAGGAACCCCATCCGCCGAAAGGCAATCCTGGAATCCGCTCGGGTTTATTATGTCGCGTGATGACGCCTCGATATTCTAGAATCCTCACGCGCCGCGCTGGAATACACGCAGGGCAAAACGAGGGATGATTTCTCCAGAGACCCAATGTTGCAGGATGCCGTTGTTCGCCGCCTCGAAATCATCGGCGAAGCATCGGGCAGGGTTTCGGAGGAAACGCAGCAGAAATATCCTCACCTTCCGTGGCAGGCCATGAAGGGGACGCGAAACAAAATTATTCACGAATACGACTCGATCGAACTCAGTATTATTTGGGATATCCTCCAACAGGACCTTGCCGAGCTGGAAAAATTAGTTTCCTGATCCGAAGAGCTAAAACCTTCCTTGATCCATGCTATAATAGCGCCCAATATTCAAAGGTCACGGCAGGAGTAGTACGCCATCCCGTCAGCGAGAAGGGAAGGAACGGTGCGAGCCCTTCAATGGCAATCACGGGAATGCATTTCAAACAAGGTTGAACTCGCCTGCCGCTCGCAAGAGGGACCTGGACGGTGAAGCCGAGTAGTCGTCCGCGGGAACGCCCGTTACAGCGATCAAAGCGCGGTCGAAAGCCGGCAGGTCCAACGGCAAGGGTGAAAGCCCGCAACTTGCAACCTGCAACCTGCAACCTGCAACCTGCAACCTTCAGACCTTCGATCGAATTCGGGTGGTACCACGGAGGCATTCCTTCGTCCCTGAGCGGATGGAGGAATTTTTATTTTCTTGAATTGAAAATATACAATGGCATCTGGTATAAAAAGCATCAACGAGGTGTGAATGGCAGCCAAAAAGAAGATCAAAAAGAAACCCGCTCCGAAAAAGACGGTGAAAAAGACTGGAGGCTCGGTTTCATCGAAGGCAAAGAAGAAGATCGCTCCCAAGAAACCGCCTGTGAAGAGCGGCAAGGGTCGGGCTGGGGCAGGCGGATCCGCAAAGACCCGTTCGAAGCCGGCCAAACCCATGATGTCCATCGAGACGGTCAAGACAATGGCCATGCTGGTGCCGCCCATACCTTACCAAAAGCAGGTGGTTGCTGCCGCGCCGCGGGCGAAAAAGGAGAAACCCAGCGCCCGTCCCACGGCTGCCCGCCCGGAACGGGCTTACAACGTCCAAGCCATCGAGAAGAAATGGCAGGTCAAGTGGGAGCAGGATAAACTGTATCGCTCGGTGATCGACACCGGCAAGCCCAAGCATTATGCATTGACCATGCTGCCATACACCTCAGGCGACCTGCACTTCGGTCACTGGTACCCGATGGCACCGTCCGACGCGCGCGCCCGCTTCAAGCGCATGAACGGATACAACGTGCTGTTCCCAATCGGCTTTGACGCCTTCGGCCTGCCCGCCGAGAATGCGGCCATCAAGCATAAGACCCATCCCAAGGAATGGACCTTCAAGAACGTCGAGCGCATGCGCGGGCAGTTGAAGGGCATGGGCGCCATGTTCGACTGGGAGCGCGAAGCCATCTCCGCCGACCCCGGGTATTACAAGTGGACCGAATGGTTCTTCATCAAATTGTTCAAGGCCGGTCTGGCCTACCGCAAGCTGTCGCCCGTGGACTGGTGCCCGAATTGCAATACCACGCTGGCGCGCGAACAGGTCTGGGGGGAGGACCGTCATTGCGAGCGCTGCGGCACGCCGGTCATAAAGAAAGACCTGGAGCAGTGGTTCTTCAAGGCCACCCAATACGCCAACGAACTGCTGGACTTCGACGAGATCGACTGGCCGGAGCGCGTCAAGACCCTGCAGACGAACTGGATCGGCCGGAGCGAGGGGGCCATGGTCACTTTCAAGACCGCGCCCGCCGGCGAAGGGCAAGCCGGCGATTCGTTCGAGATCTTCACCACCCGCCCGGACACGTTGTGGGGCGCGACCTTCATGGTCTTTTCGCCCGAACACCCGCTGGTGGACAAGGTCACCTCCCCCGAGAAAAAGAGCACGGTGGAGGCCTACAAGCTGCACGCCGCGCGTCAGTCCGATATCGAACGCGAGGCCGCCGACAAGGAGAAGACCGGCGTCTTCACCGGAGGCTATGCCATCAATCCGGTCAACCACGCGCGCATCCCGATCTGGATCGCGGACTATGTGCTGATGTCGTACGGCACCGGGGCGATCATGGCCGTGCCCGCGCACGACGAGCGGGACTTCGTCTTCGCGCTCAAGTATGAATTGCCGATCGTGCCGGTGATCCGGCCGGAGGTCCAAAACGAGGCGGAGGAAGTCGAGATGCAGGCCGCCTATACCGGACCCGGCGTGATGATCAACTCCGGTCCCTTCAACGGAACCGTTGTCACGAATGACAAGGGACGCAAGAATCCCGGCATCAGCGCGGTGATCGACTGGCTGGAACAGCAAAAGATCGGGAAGGAGTCGGTGAACTACCGTTACCGCGACTGGCTGATCTCACGCCAGCGCTACTGGGGCGCGCCCATCCCGATGATCCATTGCGAGAGGCATGGCTGGAACCCTGTACCCGAGGATCAACTGCCGGTTCTACTCCCCGACGATGTGGAGTGGAAACCGACCGGCGAGAGTCCGCTCAAGCTGCACCCGACGTGGAAGAACACCACCTGCCCGGTGTGCGGCGACCCGGCCGTGCGCGAGACGGATACGATGGACACCTTCATGTGCTCCTCCTGGTATCACCTGCGCTATCTTTCCGCCAAATATGACAAGGGGCCGTTCGAGGAATCCGAATACAACTACTGGATGCCGGTGGACACCTACACCGGCGGCATCGAGCACGCCACCATGCACCTGCTGTACACGCGCTTCTTTCACAAGGCCCTGCGCGATGCGGGCATATTGAAGGGGAATGAGCCCATGCTGCAGCTGCGCAACCAGGGGATCATCCTGGGCGAGGACGGCGACAAGATGTCCAAGAGCAAGGGCAACGTGGTCGCGCCGGACGAATTGACCGGCAAGTACGGTTCGGATGCGCTGCGCACGTATTTGATGTTCGCCTACCGCTGGCAGGAAGGCGGCCCGTGGAACCCAAACGGCATCGACGGGACCTGGCGCTGGCTGCGCCGCACCTGGCTGCTGTTCACCGATCAGGTTGACAAGAAACCCTCCGCGACGGTGGAGACTCTGAAATCGCTCAGGCGCAAAGTTCATCAGACCCTGCGCCGGGTGACGCGCGATTTCGAGGAGTTCGAGTTCAATACGATCATCTCCTCCCTGATGGAGCTGCTGAACGAGATGTATAAGGCGCGCGAGGCGGGCGCCGCCGGCACCGCGGAATGGACCGAGGCCGCGGAGATCTACCTGAAGATGCTGGCCCCGGTGGCTCCACACATCGCCGAGGAGTTATGGTCGAACCAGTTGAAGCGATCGTACTCGATCCATCAGCAATCCTGGCCCGGGGTGGATGAAGCCGCGGCGAAGGAGGAAATGATCGAGATCCCGGTTCAGGTAAACGGGAAACTGCGCGACAAGATCGTCATCGCGGCTGAGGCGGGCGAGGAGGAGATTCGATCCGCCGCGCTGGCCAGCGCGAACGTGGTCAGGTTTCTCGAGGGCAAAGAACCAAAGAAGGTGATCGTTGCGAACAAACGCCTGGTGAACGTGGTGGTGTAACCGGAATTCCGATACGATAGCTGAACGACATGGTCGTTCAGCTATCCCTTTTTAACCAAGGATAATTCGCAGGAGGTTTGGAGAATGGAGTGTCTACCGTCCGCGCTTCGACTTCCACCTTGCTTGCGCTCGGCCTCCGCTACCCTTCGGGTACGATGTCAGCGCGGAAGGGAGAGGGAGGCGTGATGGGAATAACCACCCGTCGGGAATTTCAGAAAATTGGGGCTTGCAATTCGATTTCGAATCCTTATAATGAAATCTAACAAGCATCTACCCAGCTCATGGGGGCTGGGCAGGATTCGATGAGGGAGCTTGCAGAGGCCCTCCGTCCATCATCGGAGGGGTAGATTGCAGGACCCTTACCGAGCCAGCAGGTAGAGAGATGCATATGCCAAAGGGACAACCGGACGTCATAACCCCTTCCCGCATCTTCATCGTGTTGATGCTGGTCGTGGGCGCGTGGCTGTGGCTGGATGTGCTGAAATCCGAGCCGGCCGGGGCAACCAGCATCTACGGTGCGCCGTGCGGACGCAACTGCCAGTTCGGCTGCTGCCGTGCGGACCAGTGCGTGCCGTGTGGGGATGAGGATCCGCCTCCGATCCAACCACCCGGCATTTCGGGTGTCCTGAACTGCAGCGGGGGAGCAATTGTCAACGGCTGGTGCACGACGAGCCTGAGCCTGGACCTGACTGCCTGGGATCCATACGGCTCGCCGGTGATGATCTTCGGGAAGGTGAACGGGGTGGATTATTCGTGTCCGTATGGAGCCACTACCTGCTCCGTGCCCATCACTGCCGAAGGGATGGGAACAGCCAGCTACCGCGTGACCTCCGGCACCGGGCAGACGAGCGGGGAGTACACGGTCAATTATCAACTCGACCTGACGACGCCGCAGGTCAATGGCACGCTGAGCGGGACGCCGGGATTGAACAATTATTACGTCACACCGGTGACGGTCTCCGCTACCGCCACAGACCAGGCCTCCGGGATCGCCTCGCTGGAATATTCCGTCAACGGCAGCGGGTGGACGGCGTACTCCTCCCCCTTCGTTCTCTCCGACGGGATCTACTCCCTCACCCTGCGCGCGACCGATTGGGCGGGGCATGTGTCGGTCACCGCGCCCCAGACCGTCCAGGTGGATGCGACCACGCCGATATTGAACGCCTCCATCAGTGGAACGCCGGGCTCGAACGGATGGTATGTTTCGCAGGTGACAGTCTCCGCCTCGGCAAGTGACCCTGGCTCGAGCCTCGCCTCGTTTGAAGTGAACGTGGACGGCGGAGGATATGTCCCATACAGCGCGCCGGTCATCTTTACTGATGGTCTGCACACGATCCAGTTCAAGGCCGTGGACATTGCCGGCAACCTCACGGAAACGACCACTCAAACGATCAATGTCGATACGACCACACCGACCCTGACACTCGATGTCGCAGGCACGTTGGGGACCAACGGCTGGTACACTTCGGCTGTGGTTATCACACCGAACGCGTCGGACCCTTACCCTTCGGGCACGATGTCGACAGGCTCAGGGCAGGCGGGATCCGGGCTGGATACGCTGCGCGGCAGCCAGGACGGTGGTCCGCTGGGCGACCTCAATTCGCCTCTGGCTTTCAACGCGGATGGGATCCACAGCTATCAGATCATCGTCTGCGACAAGGCGGGGCTGTGCACCGACACCGCGGCCCAGCAGATCCACATCGATACCGTTCGGCCGATCCTGACCCTGCCCGCCTTGTGGACGCTGGGGAACAGCGCTGCATACTCCGCCGAAGACCCCACCAGCGGGTTGGCGCAAGCCACGGTCCGCATTCAGGGGCAGCAATACCAGGACAACCTCAGCGGAAACAGCGCCACAGCGGGCTTGTATTGGAATGGGATCCTGTCCAACGGCCGGCCGGCGCCCGAGGGTGAGTACGACATGATCGTCAAGGTGGTGGACGCGGCGGGGAATGAGGTGACGGGATACACCAAAGTGGGTGTGGAACCGCTCGCGGCGCTCCTCAATCCCTTCGTGAGGATTCCTCCGTTGGGCAATCCACTACCGACGCCGACTCCGATAAGTCCCAGCGTTCTTGCGCCCATCATGCCGCTGACATTTGGCGGGCAGGCGAACAATCCCTGAAGTTTGGCTCTTTTGAGCAGGGAATTGAAAAGAGAAGTCCTTTGAGTTAGAGTAAGGTTGCGAAACCAGAAATAACCAAAGGACTTCTCATATGAAAGATAGCACAAAACAATCGGGTTTGC
>Ga0194126_10006299_pt1 | contig 16971 bp, 11 predicted proteins | sample TA2KigC150mmetaG_FD_148641 | JGI IMG/M metagenome (GOLD analysis project Ga0194126, IMG submission 148641) | Freshwater microbial communities from Lake Tanganyika, Tanzania - TA2015035 Kigoma Deep Cast 150m | ecosystem: Environmental > Aquatic > Freshwater > Lake | place: Tanzania: Lake... | reverse complement strand
CCGCCCCGGCGGCCCGCGGCCCCCGGCTGGCGGAGCGCCGCCGAGAGGCCCGGATCGCGCTTCGCGCCCCGGCGGATCACGCTGGCGCCGGCCTCGGGCCGCTGCCCCGCCGGGTCCCCGCCGTTGCGGACCGCCGTCAGGTCGGCACGAAGCGAGGCCCAGTCGGCATGGCGTCGCGCCGGATCGCGCGACATCATCTTCTCGATCAGCCATCCCGCGCCGCGGGAGAGGTCCCGGTTCAACTCGCACGGGTCGTCGAGGAAGCCCATCAGGTGATTGTCCAGCGCCTCGGCCGGCGGACGGTCGCCGAAGGGCGCCGCGCCGGTCATCATGTGGTAGAGGATGGCGCCAAGGGAGTAGACATCCGCACGGAAATCCACCGAAGCCGCCCCCCGCACGAGTTCGGGAGCGCTGTAGAACGGAACCGCCCGGAGCAGGCGCAGGAAGTCCGCCACCTGGCCGGACGCCCGCAACGGTTCGATCCCGGTCTGCCCGAGATCCAGCACCGACACGCGCCCCTCGGGCCACAGATGGATGCCCTCGGGCGTCAGCTGGCCGTGCCAGAGCCCGCCCGACGTCCACCCGGCCTCCAACGCAACGGCGACCTCCCCGGCGATCTTCAGCGACTCGGACTGCGTGAGACGGCTCTCGCGACGGAGGCGCGTGCCCAGCGTAAGCCCGTCCGGCCATTCGACGACGCCGAAGGCGCGCTCTTCATGGACCCCCGCCTCCACCCCCGCCGCCAGGCCCGGGTGGCGGACCCGGAAGGCCCGCGTCATGCCGTCGACGAACCGCGGCCGCACCGATAACTCGTTCAGGGCCTGGAACGTGACGATGCGCACGCGGACGAGCCCCGCCGGATCCTTGCGAAGCGCAAGCCAGATCTCGCCCAGGTGGTCCGTCGCCACCTTCTCCCGAAGTTCGTATCCCGTGAGGCCGTCGCTCATCCGTCCACGCTCCCGAAGCAGTCCGCCGCCCGCCCCGCGGAGCGTGCGGGGGTCCGGCGTTGACCGCGAAAACGCCGTATCCTATGCGGGCGCATTCCCACTGTCCAGCATCTCCCGTGCCGACGCCGGACGCACCGTGCGGGCCTGTACAAGCCCCGCCCCGGGGACTATCATGCGGCCCATTTGCGAGGGCTATCGATGGACACGAACACGGTCTCGGTCGTCACCGGCGGCGCCGGTTTCCTGGGCTCCCACCTGTGCGACCGGCTCCTGGCCGACGGTCACTCCGTCATCGCGATGGACAACCTGATCACCGGCAACGTCGCCAACATCGAGCACCTGGCCGGCAACCGGTCGTTCCGGTTCATCCACCACGACGTGACCGAGTACATCTTCCTGCCCGGCCGCGTCGACTACGTGTTCCACTTCGCCTCGCCCGCCAGTCCGATCGACTACCTCGAGCTCCCCATCCAGACCCTCAAGGTCGGCGCGCTGGGCACGCACAAGGCCCTCGGTCTCGCCCGGGCGAAGAAGTCCCGGTTCCTGCTCGCCTCCACCTCCGAGGTCTACGGCGACCCGCTCGTCCATCCGCAGCCGGAATCCTACTGGGGCAACGTCAACCCGATCGGCCCGCGCGGCGTCTACGACGAGGCCAAGCGCTTCGCCGAGGCGATGACCATGGCCTACCACCGGGCCCACGGCGTCGACACGAAGATCGTGCGCATCTTCAACACCTACGGCCCGCGCATGCGCCCGCGCGACGGACGCGTCGTCCCCGCGTTCATCACCGAGGCCCTCAAGGGCGAGCCGATCACCGTCTTCGGCGACGGCCGCCAGACCCGCTCCTTCTGCTACGTCTCCGACCTGGTCGAGGGCATCGTCCGCCTCTCCCGAAGCGACCTCCACGAGCCGGTGAACATCGGCAACCCGCGCGAGATGAGCGTGCTCGACTTCGCGCTGAAGATCGCGGCGGCGTGCGGGAGCGGATCGGCCGTCATCCACAAACCCCTGCCCGTCGACGACCCCAAGGTCCGCCAGCCCGACATCGCCCAGGCCCGCGCCCGGCTCCAGTGGGAGCCGCGCGTCACGCTGGAGGAAGGCCTCTCCCGGACCATCGACTACTTCCGTTCGCTCCTTGCCAAGGGCGCGATCTAGCCCGTACAGTCCCCCCGGAGACGCCGGCGACGGCGGAGACGACCATGGTGCTGAGATATCGCAAGAAAGACGGCACGCAGATGGAGTTCGAGCTCGGCGAACGGCCGATCACCATCGGCCGCAGCCCGGAGGCGGACCTCGTCATCCTCGACGACAAGGCCTCGCGGCTCCACTGCGGCATCCGCGTGTGGGACGGCGACTTCCTGCTGAAGGACCTCAGGTCCAAGAACGGGACCTACGTCAACGGCCAGCGCGTCGAGATGGCCAAACTCGAACCGGGCGACCAGGTCCGCGTCGGCTCCTGCGTCTTCTCGTTCGAGACCGATCCCGGCAAGGGCACGCAGACCATCCTCCGCGAGGTGGCCGACGAAATGGCCGGCGGCAAGGGCTACTCGACGATGCTCAAGGAGATCGTCGAGGACTCCGTCGACGAGGAGGCGGTCGAGGCCGTGGAGGAGGTCGCTCCCGAGCCCGCCCCGGCGCCCGGGCCGAAGCGCGAGACGGAGATCACCGCTCCGCACGCCGCGGAAGCCCCCACCCTTCCGTCCACGCCGCGACGGGTCGTCAAGATCCGGGTGCGGCCGTCGGACAAGAAGTAGCCGTTGCCGCCTACGGCTGCGGCTCCGGCGCGTCGCCGGCGCCCTCGTCCTCCTCCGGCTCCACCGTGGTCGCGGAGACGACCCGGTCGCCTTCCTCGAGGTTGATGATCCGGACCCCCTGGGTGTTCCGGCTGATGACGCGGACGTCCTGCACCCCGATGCGGATCATCTGCCCCTTCTCGGTGATGACCATCATCGCATCCGTCCCGCGCACCGCGTGCGCCGCCACGATCGGCCCGTTGCGGTCCGAGGTCTTCATCACGATGACCCCCTTGCCGCCCCGGCTCTGCGCCCGGTACTCGTCGAACGACGTCCGCTTGCCGTAGCCGTTCTCGGAGATGCACAAGAGCGTCGCCGCCGCATCGACCACCTCGACCGCGACGACCGCGTCGTTCTCCTTGCCCAGCTCGATGCCCCACACCCCGACCGTGTCCCGGCCCTGGTCGCGCATCTGGTCCTCGTGGAACCGGATGCTCATGCCCTGGCGCGTCGCCAGCAGCATCTCGTTGCTGCCTTCCGTCAGCCGGACGCCGATCAGCCGGTCGCCCTCCTCGACCTTGATCGCGATGATCCCGCCCGCCCGCGGATTCGAGAAGGCCGCCAGGCTCGTCTTCTTGACGATCCCCTTCTCCGTCGCGAACACGAGGAACTTCGTCTCCGGGAACTCCCGCACCGGGATCAGGGCGGCGACCTTCTCGTCGCCCCCGATCTCGAGGAAGTTGACGATCGCCTTGCCCCGCGCGTTGCGCGACGCCTCCGGCACCTCGTGGACCTTCTTCCAGTAGACGCGCCCCTTCGCCGTGAAGAAGAGCAGGGAATCGTGCGTCGAGGCGGTGAACACGTGCTCGACGTAGTCCTCCTCCTTCGTCTCCATCCCCATCACGCCCTTCCCGCCCCGCCGCTGCTGCCGGAAGGTCGTCACGGGCATGCGCTTGATGTAGCCGCCGTGGCTGATCGTCAGCACGCATCCGCGGTCGGCGATCAGGTCCTCGATCGCGATCTCGCCCTCGTCCGGAACGATGTCCGTGCGGCGCCCGTCGGCATGCTGCTTCCGGAGGTCGAGAAGGTCGCCGCGGATCTCCAGGTAGATCTTCCGCGGGTTGGCCAGGAGATCCTCCAGCCGGTTGATCTCCTTGAGCAGAGCCTCGTACTCGGCCTCGATCTTGTCCCGCTCCAGGTTCGTGAGCTGGTAGAGCCGCATGTCCAGGATCGCCGTGGCCTGGATCTCGGAGAGGCCGAACTTCTTCATCAGCGCCGCGCGGGCGGCGTCGCGGTCGCGCGACTCGCGGATCACCTTCACCACCGCATCGAGGTGGTCGAGCGCGATCTTGAGCCCCTCCAGGATGTGCGCCCTCGCCTTCGCCTTCTCGAGCTCGAACCTGAACCGGCGCGTGAAGACCTCGAAGCGATGGTCGATGAAGCACTGGAGGAGTTCCTTCAGCGTCATGACCTTCGGGCGGCCGCGGTCGATCGCCAGCAGGATCGCGCCGAACGTGGTCTCCAGCGCCGTGTGCTGGTAGAGGTTGTTCAGCACGACGCGCGGGATCGTGCCGCGCTTCAGCTCGATCACGATGCGGATGCCGTCCTTGTCGGACTCGTCGCGGATGTCCGAGATCCCCTCGATCTTGCGGTCGTTGACCAGCTCCGCGATCTTCTCGATCAGCGAGGCCTTGTTGACCGTGTACGGGATCTCGGTGACGATGATGCTGTCCTTCCCCTGCGACCCCTCCTCGATCCCGGCGCGGCCGCGGACCTTCAGAAGTCCGCGCCCGGTCTCGTACATCTTCCGGATCTCCGCCGTGCCGCAGATCATGCCGCCGGTCGGGAAATCGGGCCCCTTCACGATCCGCGCGAGGTCGTCGATCGTGGCGTCCGGGTTGTCGATCAGCGCGACCGTCGCGTCGACGATCTCGCCGAGGTTGTGCGGCGGGATGTTCGTCGCCATGCCGACCGCGATGCCGGTCGAGCCGTTCACCAGCAGGTTCGGGAGCCGCGCCGGGAGCACCTTCGGCTCCTGCAGCGACTCGTCGAAGTTCGGCTGCATGTCGACCGTGTTCTTCTCGATCTCCGCCAGCATCTCCTCGGCCAGCGGATGAAGCTTGCACTCGGTGTACCGGTAGGCCGCGGGGGGATCGCCGTCGATCGATCCGAAGTTCCCCTGCCCCCGGATGAGCATGTAGCGCATCGAGAAGTCCTGCCCCATGCGCACCAGGGTGTCGTAGACGGCGGAGTCCCCGTGGGGATGGTAGTTGCCGATCACCTCGCCGACGACCTTCGCGCACTTGACGAAGGGCTTCGACGCGGTCCACCCGCGTTCGCGCATGGCGAAGAGGATGCGCCGGTTGCCGGGCTTCAGCCCGTCGCGGGCATCCGGCAGCGCGCGGCCGATGATCACCGACATCGAGTAGTCGATGTAGGCGCGCTGCATTTCCTCTTCGAGGTTGATCGGTTCGATGCGGTCGTTGTTTGCGTACATAGAACTCCCAGGCCGGCGTGTCGGGTGTCAGGTGCCGGGCGTCAGGCCGGACGGGAACGGACGGGCGGCCGCCGGGCACGACCTCGTGCCGCCGAAGACCATCCGCCCTTCCCGAACCCCCGCACCGGGCACCCGAAACCTCCTAGATATCCAGATTGCGGACGTTGAGCGCGTTGTCCTCGATGAACTTCCGGCGCGGTTCGACGGCGTCGCCCATCAGGATCGGGAACAACTCCTCCGCCCGGCCCTCGCTCTCGAGCATGACCTTGAGCATCTTCCGGTTCTCCGGGTTCAGCGTCGTCTCCCAGAGCTGCTCCGGGTTCATTTCGCCGAGACCTTTGTACCGCTGGATGTTCAGGCCCTTCCGCCCGAGCTCGCGGACCTGGTTGAGCAGGTGCTGCAGCGACGTCACCGGCGCGCCCTTGCCGTCGCCGTCGAGGAGCTGGAACGGCGGGTCATCCGGCGCGTCGATCAGGTGCCCGAGCCCGAACCCCTTCTTCTCCAGCAGCGCCAGCGTGCGGGCCAGCGCCGCCGCGTTGTAGATCTCCACCCACCGGATCCCCGGCTGCCGGTCCTGCGCCCCCTCGCCGTTCTGGAAGATCTCGAGCTGGGCCCCGCTCCGCTTCTCCGCCTCCTCGCGCAGCGTCCGCAGCTCCGCCTCGGTCCGCGCGTAGCGGGTCTCCTCGCCGTCGGCGGTGGCGATCGTGACGCGGTACTGCGGCAGCGAGCCCGTCTTCGGGTCGCGGTGCAGCAGGTACTCCTGGACGTTCAGCCCCTTGCGCCGGATCTGGTCGGAATGGCCCTCGACCTCCGAGACCAGCTGCAGGATCTCGCCGAGCGCCTTGCCCTCGGCCATCACCCGGCCCTTCCCGTCGGCCAGCCGGACCTCGTCCACCGCGAGGTCGAGCAGGATGCGCGTCAGCTGCGCGTCGCTCTCGATGTACTCCTCCCGGTTCTTCCGCTTGATCTTGTAGAGCGGCGGCTGCGCGATGAAGATGTGGCCGCGCTTGATGAGCTCCGGCATCTTCCGGTAGAAGAACGTCAGCAACAGCGTGCGGATGTGCGAGCCGTCGACATCGGCATCCGTCATGATCACGATCCGGTGGTAGCGCAGGTTCTCGATCTTGAATTCCTCCGCGCCGAACCCCGCGCCGAGCGCCTGGATCATCATCCGGATTTCATTGTTGTTGAGCATCTTGTCGTCGCGGGCCTTCTCGACGTTCAGAACCTTGCCGCGCAGCGGCAGGACCGCCTGGAAGCGGCGGTCGCGCCCCTGCTTGGCCGAGCCGCCGGCGCTGTCCCCCTCGACGATGTACAGCTCGCACGACCCCGGGTCCTTCTCGGAGCAGTCCGCCAGCTTGCCCGGCAGGCCCCCGCTGTCGAGCGCGCCCTTGCGCCGCGTGAGGTCGCGGGCCTTGCGCGCCGCCTCCCGCGCGCGCGCCGCGAGCAGTCCCTTCTCGATGATGCGCCGCGCAACGCTGGGATGCTCCTCGAAGTACGTCCCGAGCTGTTCGTTCACGATCGAGGCGACGATGCCCTCGACCTCGCCGTTGCCCAGCTTCGTCTTCGTCTGCCCCTCGAACTGGGGGTCGGGGACCTTGACGCTGATGACGGACGTGAGGCCCTCGCGGACGTCGTCGCCCCCCATCGTGTCGCTCTCGTTCTTGAAGAGTTTGTTCGCCTTCGCGTAGGCGTTGACCGTCCGCGTCAGGGCCGAGCGGAAGCCGCTGAGGTGCGTGCCGCCCTCGATGGTGTTGATGTTGTTCGTGAACGTGAAGATGCTGTCGTTGTAGGCGTCGCAGTACTGCATCGCGATCTCGACCTGCACGCGGTCCTTCTCGCCCTCGAGGAAGACCACCTTCGGATGCAGCGGGTTCTTCGCGCGGTTGATGTGCTCGACGAACTCCACGATGCCGCCCTTGTAGCGGTAGATCTCCTCGCGGGCGGGATCCTCCTGCTTCAGCGCGATCTCCACGCCGCGGTTCAGGAACGCCAGTTCCCGCAGGCGGTTCGCCAGGATGTCCCAGTTGTACTGGATCAACGGGAAGATCTGGTGATCCGGGAAGAACGTGACCTTCGTCCCCGTGCCCCGGGTCTTGCCGATCGGCTCCACCGCCGTCGCCGGCTTCCCGCGCTCGTAGCGCTGGTGGTAGACCTTTCCGTCGCGGCGGACCTCGACCTCCATCCACTCGCTCAACGCGTTGACGCACGACACGCCGACGCCGTGCAATCCGCCCGACACCTTGTAGGAGTTGTGATCGAACTTCCCGCCCGCGTGCAGCACCGTCATCACGACCTCGAGCGCCGAGCGCTTCTCCGTCTTGTGGAGGTCCACCGGGATGCCGCGCCCGTCGTCGTCCACCGTGATCGACCCGTCCGCGTTCATCGCAACGCGGACGTGCTCGCAGAACCCCGCCAGCGCCTCGTCGATGCTGTTGTCCACCACCTCGAATACGCAGTGATGCAGCCCCCGCACCCCGGTGTCGCCGATGTACATCGCCGGGCGCTTGCGCACCGCGTCAAGACCGCCCAGCACCGTGATCGACCCGGCATCGTAGGTCCCCGGCACCCCGGCTGCACCCGCTTCCGGCGCCGCCGGCTTCGCCCCGTCCGTCGCATCCGCCATGTTCGACCTTTCCTCTCCGGATTATTGGTGCAGCGTACAAAAAAGGGCCCGGAAACGCAACGCTATTCGGCGTCCCCGGGCCCGAAACAACACTATTGGTAGTGTTTCTGGATAAGATGGTTATGCGCCAACCACAAGCGACCCATCCGGGCGAACCGGATCAGGGAAGGCGGAAGATCCCTCCGAAGGCGTCGCCGCGCAGTTCGACGGCCGAACCGCGAACCTCCGCGGCCCATGTCCGGAGGCGATCCGCGGCCTCCGGGAACCGGATCTCCATCGACCTCGGCGGGGCGAAAACGTCGCCCAGCACCATCAGCCGCCCGGTCGCCGCCGCCCCGCCCGATTCCGCGCCTGACACCTGAGACCTGACACCGGGGACCCCGTTCCGCCCCGCCCCCGTCCATGCATCGACGACATCGGCCGGGCTGTGATACCGGAGGTGGCGGAAGAAGACGGGGCCGCCCGCCGTGACGACCGTGTCGCCCGGGCCGGCAAGCGACAGCACGGTCGCCGCCTTGGCTGCGTTGTAGTCGCCGGCCGGATCCTGCAGCAGCGCCAGCCCCCCGGCCCCGTTGTGCACGGCCAGCGCCGACGCCACGGCGATGGCGGGCTTCAGGGGCGCGCGCGCCGCGGCCCCGATCGCAGCCGCCATGACCCACACCGCCGGCAGCGCCGCGATCCACAGCTCCGGATTCCCGGGCTCCGTCAGGATCAGCAGTCCCGCATGCGCCACGAACCACACCGCCCCCGCCGCCATCGCCGCCTTCCAATCCTTGGAAGCCCCGGCCCCGACCTCTTCCACCCTTTGGACATCCATCGCCGGTTGTTGGCTGTTGGATGTTGGTTGTTGGTTGTTGGATGTTGGTTGTTGGTTGTTGGATGTTGGTTGTTGGTTGTTGGATGTTGGTTGTTGGTTGTTGGATGTTGGTTGTTGGTTGTTGGATGTTGGTTGTTGGTTGTTGGATGTTGGTTGTTGGTTGTTGGATGTTGGTTGTTGGTTGTTGGATGTTGGATGTTGGTTGTTGGATGTTGGATGTTGGTTGTTGGTTGTCGGTTGTTGACTGCCGGACTCCGCCCGCCTCCCCCGCCGCAGGACGGCGCCGATCCAGGCCAGCGCCGCGACCAGTAGCGCCGCCAGCGTCGCCCACGGCACACCCCGCATCCAGGGCCGCGCCGCACGGCCCATGAAGATCTCCTCTTCCAGCATCCGCGCCGGGTACCGTGCCTGCATCGCATCGGCGAAACGCGGCTGTGCGAAGAGGAAGTTCCCGGACACCAGCGCCTGGCCCAACCCCACACCGGCGCGCGCCAACGACGCCGCCGAGACCCCGCCCTCGCGCCGCAACCCGTCCCCGGGGCATTGCACGTCTTGCGAGGCGTGAGAACCGGTCCGGCCGTCGGCGGAGGCGCCCGCTCGATGCAGCGGCGACAGTCCCGCGCACGCATACGCGGCCGCGGCCAGCCCGGCCGCAACGGCGCCGTGGATCAGCGCGGCCCGGGGTCCGCGCCGGATCCGGAGCCACAACGGAACCGCGGCCAGCACCGGCACGGCCGCGAAGACGTGCACAAGCACCGCCGCGCCGCCCAGCGCGCCCGAGAGCACCCATCCCTGCCACCGGCGTGCTCCCGCCGCCAGCCCCCATGCGCCGAGGACCATCGCCAGCATCGGCGCGCAGATCTCCGCCTCGGACGCGTATCGCCAGAAGCCGTAGGACGCCGCCAGGCCCGCCGCCGCAGCCCAGGCGCGGCCGCGGCCCATGCCGAGCGGCCCGGCCAGCAGGGCGGCCAGCAGGACGACCGCCGCGCCGGCACAGGCCGACGAGACCGCCGCCATCACCGGATGCGCCCGAACCGGCCCCGCCACCGCACCCGCAACCGCGTGCAACCCCTGCATCGCCGGCACGTAGGCCAGGTGATGCGGGTGCAGCACGGCCCGGCCGGCATCGCGCTCGACGGACCACGCGTAGTCGTAGGCGTCCTCCGCCTCGGTCCGGTTCCGCGGCGCGGTGATGGTGTACACCACCGCCAGCGCCAGGCCGATCAGAATGCCCGTGCGGACGCTCATCACGCCTTCCCTCTCACGGCGATGAACGACTTCGTCATGCCCATCCAGCGTTCCCGGAGGATCTCGCAGTCCGGGAACAGCTCCCGCATCTCCCGGAATGTCAGCAGGCGGATGCCGGCGATGAACGCCCGCGCCTGCCCGGCCGTCGGCCGGTTCTCCCAGCCCCACGGGGTCGCCCACCGCGCCACGACAGGCTGCACGCGCCGCGGCAGGAAGTGAACGAGCGGCGCGACGAGGTGCGGCTCCACCGGGAACCAGCGGTTGGGCGTCTGGACCCACAACCGCGGGGCCACGCGCCGGATCTCCGCCGCAAACCGACGCTGGTCCTCCCATGCCCCGACATGCTCGATCACCGAGTTGGAGAAGGCCACATCAAACGCGCCGTCGGCGAACGGCAGGTCCCGCGCATCGCCGCGGACCCGCCGGGGCACGCCCGGTCGGGCTGCGGAACCGGGAACCTTGACCTCCGGCGCGGGGTCGCGCCCCGGATTCGACGTATCGTCCTCGATGTCGAGATTCAGGCAGGTGACCATCCCGCCGAGGCCCGTTCCGTCCCAGACGGCCGGATATCCGCCCACATCAAGGATGCGCTCGCCCCCTTGCACGTCCAGCCGCCGGCGGAAGTCCGCATGCCTGCGCCCGCGGAACCCGGGCATGAAGCCACGGTAGAGCGCCTGTCGCAGGCTCATCGCCCGCGCCCCCCAAGGATCAGATCCGGGAGGATCCGCCACAGGAAGCCGGGAACGACGCCGAGGTAGCGCCGGCCCAACCGCCGCGGTTCCTGCAGGAGCCGGTGAAACCACTGCAACCCGCAACGCTTGACCCACCCCGGCGCATCGGCGCGCAGTCCGGCCAGCACATCGAACGCCGCGCCCACGCCGATGAGCACGACGGAGGATCGAGAACCGAGGTCCGAGGTCCGAGATCCGGGGTCCGAGGGGAGCGGGGCGGGATCGCAGGGCGGGGGGCGCGCGGACACGACTTCCGCATCCCGTCTCCCGGCTCCCGAATCCCGCTTTCCCTCTCCGGCATCCCATCTCCGCACGAACCCCGCCATGAACCGCTCCTGCTTCGGCGTGCTCAGGCCGACCCAGACGATCGACGCCCCGGATTCGCGAACGCGCCGGAGCGCGTCGTGCCACTCGTCGTCCGTGAGATCGCGGAACGGAGGCGACCACGTTCCCGCGATGCGGGCGCAGGGGAAGTCCGATCCGATACGGTCCGCCAGCCGGGCCAGCACCTCCGCCGTCGACCCGAGCAGGAAATGCGATGTCGTCACCGGCGGAGGCGGAGCGAGGTCCGCCGGATGAGGGACGAGGCGGGAGGATGGAGATCGGAGGGCGGAAGGCGGACGTTGGATCGCGTCCAACTCCTGCCCCGCCTCGGCCGACTCCCGGCTCCCGTCGCCCGGCTCTCCGCTCCCCAGCACCCGCCGCATCAGGTCCGGACCATAGACGCGACCGACACCCGCGACCCCGCGCCGGCGCGCCACCCAGACCAGGGGCATGCCGTCCGGCACCGTCAGCAGCGACTCGTTGTGGATCCGCCCCAGGTCCTCATCGCGCAGCGATTCCATGATTCCGTGCGCGCCGGTGACGCAGACATAGCCGGTCGCACGGTCCTGCACGGCGCGACGAATCCGGGCCGTCGCCGAGGCCAGATCCACCGCGCTCACGCGGACACCAAGGACATCAAAACGATCGGGCATAGTCCCCTTCACGAACATCCGGCGCCGGCCACGCACCGCCTCGCGTCGAGTGGCAGGCTGAGTGGCGCCATCCATCATCCCGAGAGCCCGTCATGATTCCATCGCACCGGGGCCTGGAGGGGCACGCTCCGTCGTGCCCGAAACCGCGTCCCGTCACCCTCCGGCGCCGACCACGCGCCGCTTCGCGTCGAGTGGCAGGCTGAGTGGCGCCATCCATCATCCCGAGAGCCCGTCATGATCCCATTCCACCGGAGCCTGGAGGGGCACGCTCCGTCGTGCCCAAAACCGCGCCCCGTCACCCTCCGGCGCCAACCACGCGCCGCTCCGCGTCGAGTGGCGGGCCGAGCGGCGCCCTCCATCATCCCGGGAGCCCGTCATGATTCCATCGCACCGTAGCCTGGAGGGGCACGCTCCGTCGTGCCCCGGAACAGATCCCCCGGCCACCACATCTCCCATATCACGCATCATGCCACGTCAGAAAGTTCATCTCGCCCTGAAACGCCCATTCATCCGCCGACGTGCAGAGGCCGGCGCGAACCGGGTTGCGTCGTACATACTCCCACTTCTCGCTGTAGCTCTGCCCCCGCCGCATCTGCGTGTCCCAGCAATCGCGCTGCCAGATCGGCTGCTCTTCCGGGTGTGGCCATCGCATGGAGATCCAGCTCCGCCAGAACTTCAGCCACGATCGCAACGGCGGGTAGTCGACCCGCCCCGGAGAGCAGAAGAGGTGTACGTGATCCGGCATCAGAACATATCGCCCCACCCGCCAATCCATCGCCCGCGACCACGATTCGCGCAATAGAGCGTGCACGGCAGCGTCGGTCAGGATGGGCTTGCGATCCCGAGTGCAGACGGTCAGGAAGACCAGGATCGCCCGGTTCCCCTGTTCAAGTACGGGATGGTGGGATGGTCGGTTCCGCCACGGCATGAGGATGCTCTTGAGCCCTTTCTTGGCGCCGACGGAGCGGCGCCCTCCATCATCCCGAGAGCCCATCATGATCCTATTCCACCGGAACCTGGAGGGGCACGCTCCGTCGTGCCCGAAACCGCGTCCCGTCACCCTCCGGCGCCGGCCACGCGCCGCTTCGCGTCGAGTGGCAGACCGAGCGGCGCCATCCATCATCCCGAGAGCCCGTCATGATTCCATCGCACCGGGGCCTGGAGGGGCACGCTCCGTCGTGCCCGAATCCGCGTCCAGTGCCCCTACGGCGCCCGCCCGTCGGAATCAGTACGCGCCACGGCCCCGGATGACGGCGCGCAACGTTCGCGCAAGGATCAGCAGATCCAGCCAGATCGACCAGTTGCGGACGTAGTAGGAATCCCACCGCGCCAGGTCGTCGGCTTCGAGTTCGCTCCGGCCGCGGATTTGCCAGAGGCCGGTGACTCCGGGCTGAACGCGTTCGCGGAGCACCTGAGCGGCGGACGAGAGGGTGCGGAGATGATACCCGGGCAAGGGCCGCGGACCGACCAGCGCCATGTCGCCCCGGATCACGTTCCACATCTGCGGAATCTCGTCCAGCGACCACCTCCGGAGGAAACGTCCGGCCGGCGTGATGCGCCAGTCGTCGCGCAGCTTGTGATGGGCCTCCCACTCCGCGCGGAGCGCCGGTTCGGCCGCCAGTCGCTCCTGCAACTGCTGTTCCGCCTGGGGCACCATGGTCCGGAACTTCAGCACCCGGAACCGCCGGCCGCCCCGCCCGACCCGATCCTGCCGGTACAGGGGCGACCTCCGGTCGCCCAGGAACACGCAGACCCCGAGAACGAGGCATAGCGGAAGCCAGAGCGGCATGGAGGCGAGCACGAGGACCAGTTCGACGGCCCGCTTCAGGACGCGTGCCCGCGGATCGAGCAGGTTGTTCGAAATCTCCAACCCCAGCAGACCGTGGTAGTCCCGCGGCTCGGCCCACAGCGACGGCGTCTCCAGGAGCCCGGGCATCAGGACCACCGTCCGGTAGCGGCTCAAGGGGCCGTCGACCAGGCGCGCCAGCTGGTCGTGCTGGAGATCCGCATCCGCCAGGAAGGCGACGGACACCGAGGCGGCGGCGTCCTCCAGCCCCCCGAGCCTCGGCAGGCCGGCCACGGGCTCCGGGCCGAACGATGCGACCGGCCGGTATCCGATCGACGGATCCAGCCGCAGGGCCTCGGCTGCCGCAAGGGCGAGCGTCCCGCTGCCGTGGATCACGACCGGAATGCCCCACACCCCCCGCCGCGCGGCCGCATGGCGGACCCCGTGCCTCGCGAACGGCAGGCCGAACGCCGCGATCAGGTACGCCACGACGTACGAGCCGCGGCTCGCGGCCGATGACATCCCGCTGACGAAGACCACCACCGCGGCAACGGAGAAGATCAGCAGGAGCATCTGCTCCACCCGGCGCAGTTCGGCGACCGCGTTGAGCCCCCACCCCGGCGCCAGCCCGGCGAGCAGTGCCCCCACGCACCACACGGGCACGACGAGCAGGCTGTACTTCAGCGAAACGGACGCCCCGGCGGTCCAATGAAGCACCAGGTCGCCGCCGAGCAGCGCAAGAACGAGGACACACGCGTCCGCCGCCAGCAGCAGCAGAGCGTCCCCCATCCATCTGCCCCCGTCACGCATGGACAGGTCCAGAATTCCGCGCTTCTTGTTTCACGTTCACGCCTTCCGGAGGAATCACGGATGGAATCCGCGACTCGAAAGCAGCCGGATCGCGGCCCTCGGAACGCAGAAGGTGCGAGGGGCGAGGGGCGAGGGCCCGGAACGGCCCGTGGCGAATCAAGAGCGTTGATCGGCCCCCGAACCTCGGGGCCCGCCCGCCCTCCGTGCTCTGACATCCGACCTCCGTCCGCCCTCGGATATCGGACCACGGATCGCGGGTCCTCTTCCCACTCCCTTCCGCGAGTAAATTTTCCTCGCCATCAAGGCAGGTTGGCTTCATGATGTATACAAACAAGGCACCATGCTCCCGGTCTTCCAGCGATACGGCCGTGCGACCCTCTACCTGATGGTCACGGACGTCCTCGCGTTCTTCGCGGCCTTCGGCGTCGCCATGCGCCTTCGATTCCGCCCGTTCATCAACGTCATCGAGATGAGCTCCGGCGAACTGATCCCCGAGGCCGGCCTCGTCGCCCTCCTTTCGATCCTGGCCGTCCCCGTCACGTTCAACATCCTCAGATTGTACCAGCGCCGTACGTGGCTCTCCCGACCCGCCCACGGCCTCCAACTGGTCAAGGGCATCGCCACGCTGCTCTTCGGCTATCTGGTCCTCCAGTTCGCAACCAAGTCCCCCTTCATCGTCGAGTCCCGCCTCGTGATCCTCGTGTGGGGCATCCTCACACTGACGGCGTTGTCCGTCAACCGCCTGCTCCTCTTCCCGTGGCTCATGAACTGGGCCGCACGCAGCGCGATGCACCGACGCATCGCCCTGATCGGCGCCAACGACTTCAGCCGCGAATTCGCGCAGCAGATCCGGAAGAACAGCAGCCGCTACATGATGCACGTCGTCGGCTTCGTCGATGACGCCATCCCCCCCGGAACCCCCGTGATCGAGGGCGCCCCGTGCCTCGGCCCGATGTCCAAGCTCGACGAGATGGTCGACCTCTACAATATCGAGGGCGCCGTCATCACCGCCGGGGACATGAACTACGGCGAACTGATGGATTGCGTCGAGTGGTGCGTCAGGATCTTCGGCTGGGTCGACGTCCACGCCGACCGCACCGCCTGCCTCCAGCAGAACCTTGACCCCGACACCTACTTCGAGATCCCGTTCATCCGCATGCGCAGCATGCAGAAAAGCCCGGCCCTCCAATTCCAGAAACGCGCGATGGACATCGTCGGCGCCGGGCTGGGCATCCTGCTGCTCTCCCCGGTGTTCCTGCTCGCCGCCCTTCTCGTCCGGCTCACCTCGAAGGGCCCCGTCCTTTACACGACCGAACGCATGGGCATGGGCGGACGACCGTTCCGGTTCTTCAAGTTCCGCACCATGATCGTCGGGGCGGACCGCGATGCCGGGCGCGCCGCCCGGGTTGTCGAGGCCTACCGGGCTTCGGATGCGCCGAGCCCCAGCAAGCTGGTCAACCGCGCGCTCCTGACGCCCGTCGGCGGCCTCCTGCGCAAGTGGGCCATCGACGAACTGCCCCAACTCTTCAACGTGCTCCGGGGCGAGATGTCGCTCGTGGGCCCGCGCCCCCTTCCCCAGGGCGAATTCGACCTGCAGGACGAGTGGCAGAAGAAGCGATTCGAAGTGAAGCCCGGCTGCACCGGTCTCTGGAAGATCTACGCGAGCTGGAACAAGAACCTGCCCTTCAGCCAGTCGGTGCTCTACGACATCTACTACGCCCGGAACGCCAACCCGCTCCTCGACACCGCCATCATCCTGAGGACCATCCTCGTCATCCTCGCGGGGAAGGCGGACGGGTGAGAAGAGAAGGATGAAGTCTGAAACCTGAAACCTGAAAGAAGAGCCGGACACGGAGAGAAGACCATCCGGCTTTCAGGCTTCAGCCCTCGCCCGAAGCGATGAAGGATGAAACCCGAGACCTGAAAGAAGAGGGCCATGGCGGACTCGTGGAGAGGCAAGCAGGAACTGCGGGAGCGCACGAAGCGATATGCGGCTTCGGCGATCCGGGTGTACTGCGCACTGCCAAGGAATCGTACCGAGTGCCAGGTGCTGGGACGGCAGTTGCTTCGATCGGGAACATCGGTGGCCGCGAACTACAGGGAGGCATCCCGCGCGCGAAGCGACGCCGAGTTCGTTTCAAAGATCGAACTATGCGCACAAGAGGCAGACGAGACCCTGCTTTGGCTTGAGCTGCTTCGCGAGGAGTGCGGCATCGAGTCAAAAGGCGTCGATGCGATGATGGTTGAGTCGGATGAGTTGATCGCCATCTTCACAACCATGTCGAAGAAGGTGAAGGCCCGGATCAGCGCGTGATTCCGCTTTCAGGCTTCATCCCTCACACCTTCAGGTCTTCTTCTTTCAGGTTTCAGGTTTCATCCCTCATCCTTCAGAAGAAATCCCTTACCGCTTCCATGACCCGCCCCACCTGTTCCTCCGTCATTTCCGGGTAGATCGGAAGCGAGAGCACCTCGGTCGCGAGTCTTTCGGACACGGGGAAGTCACCCCTCTTCCATTCCCCGCCCTCCACTCTCCGCTCTCCGCTCTTCGCTCTCGGCTCTTCGCTCTCCGCTCTCCGCTCTCCGCTCTTCGCTCTCCGCTCTTCGCTCTCCGCTCTCCGCTCTTCGCTCTTCGCTCTCCTCCCTCCGCCCCCCTCTCCCTGCTCACGGCACTCGGCCCCCGTCCCTCGTCCCTCGTCCCTAGTCCCCCGGTTTCCGTACGCCGGCTGCAGATGGATCGGCACGGGGTAGTGGATCAATGCGCCGATGCCCCGTCCCTGCAGGTGCGCCAGCAGCGCATCA
>Ga0194126_10006296_pt1 | contig 16978 bp, 20 predicted proteins | sample TA2KigC150mmetaG_FD_148641 | JGI IMG/M metagenome (GOLD analysis project Ga0194126, IMG submission 148641) | Freshwater microbial communities from Lake Tanganyika, Tanzania - TA2015035 Kigoma Deep Cast 150m | ecosystem: Environmental > Aquatic > Freshwater > Lake | place: Tanzania: Lake... | reverse complement strand
ATCGATCTGTCCGGCGCGCGCGGTGTGCTGGTGCTGCTGGTGGCCTCGCGTGCCACCTTCAAGCTGCAGGAAAGCCGAAATGCGATGAACACCATCAAGCGCTATGCCGCTGATGATGCGCATGTGATCTACGGCGCGGCCTACGACGAGAGCCTCGGTGACCAGATGCGCGTGACTGTGATCGCCACGGGTCTGAACCCTGGCAAGCGCCAACAAGCGCCGCTGAGCGTGGTGCAGGCCGTGCCTGTGGTGCAACGCACCGGCACTGACAACCTGCCGGTGACAACCCCGACCGACGGGCAGCTTCAGCAAGCCCCCGCCGAGGCGAACTACGCGGGTCTGGGCGTACCCAGCGTGTGGCGCAAGCGCGAGGCCTCGGCCCGTGTGGAGGCCCTGGCAAACAACGGCATGGACGAAATTGAGATTCCGGCCTTCCTGCGCCGGCAGGCCGACTGATCGTGCTGTTCTGAAGGCGCGGCGGGGCACTCGCAAGCCCCCGGCTCGCCGCTGCGCTGGGGTGGTGATCCCTCCTTCTCACCACCCCGGCGCAGCCATCTTTGTGTGGACACCGGTCGGCACACCATGCGCCCAATGGTGTTCCTGGCTGGGCGGGACTCGGGTTACCCCGAGCGGCCTACACCAAAATCACCGACACTTTGCAGCATGATTCGACAACGTACCCTGAAATCCGTTACCCGCGCGGTGGGGGTGGGTGTCCACAGTGGTCAGCGCGTGGAGCTCACCCTGCGCCCAGCTCCACCGGACACGGGCATGGTGTTTCGGCGCACCGATCTGCCCCAAGCGGTGGACATCCCGGTCACCCCCGATTCGGTCAGCGACACCCGGATGGCCACCACCATCAGCCCCATCGGCAACCCGGGCGGACCCAAAGTACAGACGATTGAACACCTGCTCAGTGCCTGCGCTGGTCTGGGGCTGGACAACCTGTACATTGACATCACCGCCGAGGAAGTCCCCATCCTCGACGGCAGCGCAGCGAGCTTTGTCTTTCTGCTGCAAAGCGCGGGCATCGAACTGCAAAACGCGCCAAAGCGCTTCTTGCGGGTGAGAAAGCCGGTGGAATTGCGAGAAGGCGAGGGCGCTTCGCTCAAATGGGCCCGCTTGGAGCCTCACCATGGCTATCGCTTGACCTTTGAGATCGATTTCAAGCACCCTGCCTTGGATGCCACCGGTCAGCAGGTCGCCTTTGATTTCGCCACCGGCCAGTACAAGCGAGACATCGCCCGCGCCCGCACCTTCGGCTTCACCAAGGACGTGGAAATGATGCGCGCGCGTGGTCTGGGCTTGGGGGGCAGCATGGACAACGCCATCGTGGTCGATGACTACCGTGTGCTCAACGCCGATGGCCTGCGCTACGACGATGAGTTCGTTAAACACAAGATCCTGGACGCCATCGGCGACATGCAGGTCGTGGGCAAGCCACTGTTGGCGGCCTACACCGCCTACAAGGGCGGTCACGCCCTGAACAATCGCTTGCTGCGCCGGTTGCTGGCCGATCAAGACGCCTGGGACGTGGTGACGTTTGAAGATGAGCGCCAGGCGCCGGCCGGATTTGCCGAGTTGGCACCAGCTTGGTAGTTCAATAGGTTCGCCCGCCCTTGTACAGCGCATGGGTGCGCCGCTGCAGAGTGGCTCCTTGGGCCATGGCAGCAAAGGATGAGCCTGCGTGCGCATGTGTGATCGCCAGGCCCAGTGCGTCAGAGGCGTCCTTGCCCGGAAGCCCAGGCAACTGAAGCAAGCGCTGCACCATCAACTGCACCTGTTCCTTGCGCGCGTGGCCGTGGCCCACCACCGCCTTCTTCATCTGCAATGCGGTGTATTCCTGTACTGGCAAGCCTCGCGCCACCAGAGCCGTCAGGGCCGCGCCGCGTGCCTGGCCCAACAACAAGGTGCTTTGCGGATTTACATTGACGAAGACGATTTCCACCGCACTGGTGGTGGGCTTCCAGCGCTCCACCACTTCGCCAATGCTGTCGAAGATGATCTTCAAGCGGCCGGGCAGGTCGCCCTGCTCGGCACGGTTGGCCGCCCTTGAGGTGCGGATGGTGCCGCTTGCCACGTAGCTCAAGCGAGCACCTTCGGCATCCAAAATACCGAAGCCGGTGGTCTGCAGGCCGGGGTCGATGCCAAGGATGCGCATGCCTAAGGCCAGTTTGAATTGACCGCGCAATCAGTGCCGAAAGTGCCGTACACCGGTGAGCACCATGGCAATGCCGCGTTCATTGGCCGCAGCAATCACCTCATCGTCACGCACCGAGCCGCCCGGCTGTATCACGCAGCTTGCGCCGGCCTCGCACACCACATCCAGCCCATCGCGGAAGGGGAAGAAGGCGTCGCTGGCCACGGCTGAGCCCTGAAGGCTCAAGCCAGCATTGGCGGCCTTGATTGAAGCCATGCGGGCGCTGTCGATGCGGCTCATCTGCCCCGCACCCACGCCCAGGGTCATGCCGCCACTGCAGAACACGATGGCATTGCTCTTGACGAATTTGGCCACCTTCCAAGCGAACTGCAGGTCGGCCCACTGCTGCGGCGAGGGCTGAACCTGGCTCACAACCTTGAGCTCAGCCGCGCTGACCACGCGGTGGTCGGCACTTTGAATCAAGAGGCCCGAGCCCACGCGCTTGATGTCGTGGTTGTTCACGCCGCGCAGCCAAGGGCTCTCGCTTTGGCGGTCTACACCGTCCATGGCGATGCGCAGCACGCGGGTGTTGGCCTTGGCAGCAACCACCTTCAGCGCCCCTTCGGTGTAGCCCGGTGCGATCAGCACCTCCACGAACTGCTTGGCCACGGCCTGCGCGGCCGCCTCATCGAGCACCGTGTTGAAGGCGATGATGCCGCCAAAGGCCGAGGTGGGGTCAGTCTTGAAGGCCTTGTTGTAAGCGTTTAGGGCTGTGGCGCCCAGCGCGACCCCGCAGGGGTTGGCGTGTTTGACGATCACGCATGCTGCACCGTTGGTGGCAGCATCAAAGCCCTTGACGCACTCCCAAGCCGCATCGGCGTCGGCAATGTTGTTGTACGACAGTTCTTTGCCCTGCAACTGTTGCGCCGTGACCAAGGATCCAGGCGCGGGGTACAGGTCGCGGTAGAAGGCCGCTTGCTGATGTGGGTTCTCGCCGTAGCGCAGGTCTTGCAGCTTCACGAAACGGCCGTTTGACTGGGCGGCGAAAGTCGCGCGCTTGGGTACGGCCCCGTCAGCTTCGGGCAGCTCAATAGCCGACAGGTAGTCGCTGATGGCTGCGTCGTAGTTGCTGATGCAGTTGAAGGCGGCTACTGCCAACGCAAATCGCGTGGTGCGGCTGATCCCCCCAGCGTTCAGTTCAGCCGGCGTATTGCGAGGCGTCGGTGAGCACTGCTACGTCGTTCCAGTTTTTGGCCGCGCTGCGCACCATGGCCGGCCCGCCAATGTCAATGTTTTCAATGGCCTCCCCCAGGGTACAACCGGCGCGCGCCACGGTGGCCTCAAAGGGATACAGGTTCACCACCAGCAGGTCGATGGCGGTAACGCCGTGTTCGGCCAGCGCAGCCATGTGTGCCGGCAGGTCGCGCCGGGCTAACAGGCCGCCGTGCACCCGGGGGTGCAGGGTCTTCACGCGGCCATCGAGCATCTCCGGGGATCCCGTCATGTCAGCCACTTCGGTCACCGGCAGACCGGCCTTGGCCAGCAGCTGCGCGGTACCACCGGTAGACAGCAGCCGAACCCCAAGACGATGCAGTTCAGTAGCGAATTCCACAATACCGGTCTTGTCCGACACCGAAATCAGGGCAGTGCTCATGTCGCGGAAGGCTAAATGGGCCGTGTTCAAACGGGAATGGGAATCGGCGAAGTCAACACCGTTGGGGCCAGCTTAAGCACCGGCCAGCCCGTACTCCAACAGCTTGCGCCGCAGGGTGTTGCGGTTGATGCCCAGCCAATGCGCAGCCAGGCTTTGGTTGCCCTGGGCACGGGTCATCACCTGTTCTAGCAGCGGGCGCTCCATCGAACGCACCATAAGATCGTGCAGGCCAAAGGGCTCCTGGTCGCCCAGGTCACGGAAATACTGGTCCAGCGCGCGCCGTACACAGTCGTTAATCATGGCTTGGCTCATGCGCTCAACCTTATCTGTTCATCGTTGGCGGCTGCGGCCAGGGCCGGCCAGAAGGGGTGGCGCACGGCGTAGGCTTGCAGCCATTCGTCCAGCATGCGGTGCTGTAGGGCGCAGTCGTCTACGGTGTTGAGGGTTCGCATGAACTCCCTTCCACCGTCGATGCCCGACATTGCCCAGCCGATGTGCTTGCGGGCACTGCGCACACCGATGAACTCGCCATACAGGCAGTAGTGGTCCAGCAAGTGCTCCAACAGCCAGCGTCGCACCTGCTCTACCGACGGTGGCGGCAAGGCCAAGCCGGTGGCCAGCTCATGCGCTACCTCACGAAAAATCCAGGGCCTGCCCTGAGCGGCTCGTCCGAGCATCAGGGCATCCGCGCCAGTGTGCCGCAGCACCGCCGCGGCTTTGGCCGCGCAGTCTATGTCGCCATTGGCCACCACCGGGATACCCAGGGCCGCTTTGACAGCGGCAATGGTGTCGTACTCGGCCTGTCCCTTGTAGCCTTGGTCGCGGGTGCGGCCATGCACCGTCAGCATTGCAATGCCCGCCGATTCTGCTGCCCGCGCCAGGCTCAAGGCATTGCGCTCGGCCTGGCACCACCCGGTGCGCATCTTCAAGGTCACCGGCACGCCCAGCGGGGTACAGGCCGCCACCACCGCCTCCACAATTCGCAGGGCCAAGGGTTCGTTTTGCATCAGGGCTGAACCCGCCCACACCTGGCACACCTTCTTGGCCGGGCAGCCCATGTTGATGTCGATGATTTGCGCGCCCCGGTCGATGTTGTAGCGCGCAGCCTCGGCCATTTCGGTCGGGTCCACACCGGCAATCTGCACCGCAATAGGGGCGGACTCGCCCGTATGGTCGGCCCTGCGAGAGGTCTTCAGCGTGTTCCACAACTCGCGCTTGCTCGTGACCATCTCACTTACGGCGTAGGCCGCACCCAAGCGCTTGCACAGCATGCGAAACGGCCGGTCGGTAACCCCAGCCATCGGGGCAACGAAAAGCCTGCCTGGCAGTTCATGGTCGCCCAGACGAAGGGTGGGAGTAGAAAACACGGTAGGCGACGCTGCTTAAAAATGAGGCACCAGTATAGCCACCCCCGCTCGGGCTTAAGCTCGCAACATGGACGCGTGGATCCTTTCCCTGTTGGGCGCCTTAGCGTTGCCGCGCTTTGGCTTGAGCACTGTGTTTGTTGTGGCCTTCTTGTCAGCCACCTTGCTGCCCATGGGCTCAGAGCCGGCCGTCTTCGGCTTGGTCAAGCTCAATGAAAGCCTATTCTGGCCAGCGGTGCTGGTAGCCACGCTGGGCAACACGCTGGGGGGTATGGTGTCGTGGTGGATGGGCGCGGGTGCGCAGCACGCGGTGCACCGCTGGCGCGCCAAAGGTGGAGGTATCTCAGGCGCGGAAAATCGGGCCTTGCAATGGCTGCGCCGATTTGGGCCCAAGGCCTGCTTGCTGAGTTGGCTGCCGGTTGTCGGTGACCCCCTGTGTGCCGTGGCCGGTTGGCTGCGCTTGCCCCTTTGGCCTTGCACGCTGTACATGGCCATCGGCAAGTTTTTGCGCTACTCCCTCATGACCGCTGCGCTCCTGTGGGTGTTTCCACAAGAATTGGCGCTGTGAGCACCCCACTGACCGACTGCACACCACCATGAGCACCACCACCCCCGCCTACGAACAGCTCACCGCCTTGCATACCCGTCTGCACCGCCTGGACCATCTAGGCTCCATCGCGGGCTGGGACCAGGCGGCCAACATGCCGCCCAAGGGCAATGAGGCCCGCGCCGCTGCTCTGGCCGAACTCGCCACGCTCACTCACCGCCTGCGCACCGACCCCGCGCTGCGATGCACCCTGGAGCAGGCCGAGCAGGAAAACCTGTCCGAAGACCAGCGCGCCAACCTGCGCGAGATCCGCCGCGATTGGCGAGCGGCCAATGCCTTGCCTGAGTCTTTGGTGGAGCGGCGCCAATGGGCTACCTCACGCTGCGAGCACGCGTGGCGCACCCAGCGCCTAGCCAACGACTGGGAGGGCTTTCTCGAAAACTTCCGCGAGGTCGTGGCCGTGGGCCGTGAAGAGGCGGCGCGCTTGGCCGACGAGCTCGGCTGCGGGCGGTATGAAGCCTTGATGGACCGCTACGAGCCCGGCATGACCACGGCTGAAGTTGACCGCGTCTTCGGCGATCTGCGCCAGTGGCTGCCGTCACTGATCGAACAGGTAACTGACCGGCAGGCCCAAGAGCCGGTGCTTGCCGCACAGGGACCCTTCCCGGTGGAAGCCCAGCGCGCCTTGTGTGGATCGGTGATGCGTTTGCTGGACTTCGATTTCGAAGCGGGGCGCTTGGACGTCAGCACCCACCCTTTCTGCGGCGGCGTGCCGGAAGACGTGCGCATGACCACGCGCTTTTCCACTGAAGATTTCTTGGGCAGCTTGATGGGCACGGTGCATGAAACCGGCCACGGCCGATACGAGCAGAACCGGCCACGAGACCTCATTGCACAACCGGTGTCGCAGGCGCGCTCCACGGCCTTGCATGAAAGCCAAAGCCTGTCCTTTGAGATGCAACTGGGCAGCCACCCTGGTTTCGTAGGCCTGATGGCGCCTTTGGTTCAGAAGCATTTGGGGCCCCAGCCCGCGTTCGAGGCTGGCAACCTGGCCAAGCTGCTCACCCGTGTGAAGCGGGGTTTCATCCGGGTCGAGGCCGACGAGGTCACCTACCCCGCACACATCCTGTTGCGCTACGGAATCGAGCGTGCTTTGGTAGAAGGCGAGATCCAAGCGCAGGACATCCCGGCCGCGTGGGATGAGCAGATGCGCGACCTCTTGCAGTTGGACACCCGAGGTAACTACCGCGATGGTCCCCTGCAAGACGTGCACTGGCCCGAAGGTTTGTTCGGTTACTTCCCCTGCTACACCCTGGGCGCCATGTACGCCGCACAGTGGTTTGCCGCCATGCGGCGCGAGATGCCCGACCTGGACGCGCGGATCACCCGCGGCGAGCTGTCACCGGTGTTCAGTTGGCTGCGCGAACGCATCTGGAGCCAGGGCAGCCGCTGGACCACCGATGCGCTGTGCGGGCGCGCCAGCGGAGAGGCATTGAACCCCACGCACTTCCGGCGCCACTTGGAAAGCCGTTACCGGTGATGCCGTTCTGGGGTGCTCCTACCCCAGGTAGTAGCTGCGCAGCGGCTTGAGGGTTTCGTCCTCGAGTTCGTACACCAGCGGAATGCCATTGGGGATGTTCACTCCAACGATCTCCTGCTCGCCGATCCCGTCCAGGTGCTTGACCAAGGCGCGGATGCTGTTGCCGTGGGCCGCCAGCACCACCCGTTGCCCGCTGCGAATTACCGGCGCGATGCATTCGTTCCAACAGGGCAGCACACGCGCTACGGTGTCCTTCAGGCATTCGGTCAGCGGAACCTGCTCAGGTGCCAGGTGCGCATAGCGCTGGTCTTGCCGCTGGCCGCGGGGGTCATCGGCCGTCAAGGACGGTGGCGGCACGTCGTAGCTGCGCCGCCAGACCAAGACCTGTTCGTCCCCGTATTGCCGCGCCATGTCGGCTTTGCTCAAGCCCTGCAGGCCACCGTAGTGGCGTTCATTCAGGCGCCAGTCTTGCTGCACCGGCAGCCAGGTGCGCTCCATCGCGTCCAGGCAGTGCCACAGGGTCCAGATGGCCCGCTTGAGCACCGAGGTGTAGGCCACATCAAAGTCGTATCCCGCCTGGCACAGCAGGCGCCCGGCCTGCTGGGCTTGGGCCACGCCCGTGGCGGTCAGGGGCACATCCGTCCAGCCGGTGAATCGGTTCTCAAGGTTCCATGTCGATTCCCCGTGGCGGATCAGGACGAGCTTCTTCATCGCAGGAATTTTATAATCGGCTGCTTTTCCTGACGGCTACCCCATGCTCGAATTTCTGATCGACAACATCGTGCTCGTTATGGCAGCGCTCACCTCGGGTGGCTTGCTGCTGTGGCCGGCCATCAAGGGGGCGCAGAGCGGTGCCCAATCGGTATCCGTTTCCGAAGCGGTTCGCCTGATCAACCGCGAAAAGGGCGTCTTGGTCGACATCCGCGACGCGGCCACCTTTGCCGCAGGTCACGCCACGGGGTCGAGGCATGTGCCTTTGGAACAGATCAGCCTGCCTACGCCATCGGCGGCCTTGCCCAGCAACAAGGGCTTGCCGGTGATATTGCTGTGCGACAGCGGCTCCCGGGCATCCAAGGCAGCTACCCTGTTGCGCAAGAGCGGCTACGAACGGGCCGTTCCTGTTCAAGGGGGCATGGCCGCCTGGCGCGAAGCGCAATTGCCGGTGGAGAAGTCGGCTGCCTGAGCCCCCGGCCTGCAAAAGTTTCGCAGGCCCGACACAATAGAGTGAAATTAACTGCCGAGCCGACCATGCCTGCCGTCAAGATGTACACCACCCAGGTTTGCCCCTACTGCCAACGGGCCAAGGCCTTGCTCAAGCAGCGTGGCGTTGAAACGATCGAAGAGATTCGTATCGACCTCGACCCGGCCCAGCGTGACCATATGATGGGCCTCACAGGCCGGCGTACCGTCCCGCAAATTTTCATTGGCGACACCCATGTGGGTGGCTGTGACGACCTGATGGCCTTGGACCAGCGTGGGGGCCTCACGCCCCTGTTAGGCCAAGCGGCCTGAGGCCCAGCGCACCGCCGCATAATCCACATTTGTGGGCGGCCATCGTTGCCGCGGCCCTCGACCCCGGCCGGCACACTGCTGCCGGCCGATTTCATTTTGAGAACCCATCATGTCCGACCAAAATCCCGACAATGGCGCTGCCGATGCCAACCCCGTGTTCCAGATTCAGCGCCTGTACCTCAAGGACCTGTCGCTGGAGCAGCCCAATTCCCCGCAAATCTTGGGCGAGGCCATCCAACCTGAGGTCGATATCGCACTGGCGGTGTCCGCTGAGCCGGTGGTGGAGGGGATCTTCGAGGTGTGCGTCACTGCCACCGTCACCGCCAAGTCGGGCGAGCGCACCGTTTTCTTAATTGAAGCCAAGCAAGCTGGCATCTTCGAGTTGCGCAACATCGCCGGCGACCAAATGCAACTGATCTTGGGTGTGGCCTGTCCCACCATGGTCTACCCATACCTGCGGGCCATCGTTTCGGATGTGTGCACCCGCGCGGGCTTCCCACCGGTGTTGCTGACCGAGGTGAACTTCCAGGCCATGTACGAGGCCCAGCAACAACAGATGGCGGCTGGTCAAATCAACTGAGGGCAGCAAGCCGCCTCAGTCTGTACCCATCCGCCCGCCCCGATCAGGCAAGTCCCGACCATGAAGATCACGGTACTTGGAGCCGGAGCTTGGGGAACCGCCCTGGCCGTGCAAGCGGCGCCCCGGCACGAGGTGCTGCTGTGGGCGCGCGATGAAGACCAGGCTGCGCTCATGCAGCGTGAGCGCCTAAATGCTCGTTACCTGCCTGGGGTGGTCTTGCCCTCTGCCTTGTCCATCACCCACCGCTTGGACCAAGCGCTGGCCCATGCCGGCCCCGACTTGGCCGTGGTGGGCACTCCCATGTCGGGCTTGCGTCCCATGTTGCAGGCGGTGGACCCTCATACCCCGGTGCTATGGTTGTGCAAGAGCCTGGAAGCCGGCACAGGCCTGATCGGCCATGAACTGGCTGCGCAGGTGCGGCCGGCCGGGCGGTATGGGGTGCTGTCAGGCCCCAGCTTTGCGGCCGAAGTGGCCCGTGCGCAACCCACCGCTTTGGTGGCTGCAAGCCACGACCCGATGGTGCTCGACCACGCGGTGGCTGCCTTTCACGCCGATGCCCTGCGGGTGTACACCAGCACCGACCCGGTTGGGGTAGAAGTGGGTGGGGCGGTCAAGAACGTCATCGCCATTGCCACCGGCGTGTGTGACGGGCTAGGCCTTGGCCTTAACGCCCGGGCGGCTTTGATCACGCGCGGCTTGGCCGAAATCACCCGTTTGGGCTTGGCCCTGGGCGCTCGGGGTGAAACCTTCATGGGCCTATCGGGCCTGGGCGATCTGGTGCTTACCGCCACTGGCGAGCTCTCGCGCAACCGCCGCGTGGGTCTGGCCCTGGCGCAGGGCCAGCAGCCCGACGAGATCCTGGCCGAACTCGGTCATGTGAGCGAAGGCGTGTACAGCGCCCGAACCATCGCGCAGCGCGCGCACGCGCTGGGCGTGGCCATGCCGATCACCGAAGCGGTGGTGGGCTTGCTGGAGGGCCGCTTGACGCCGGCCCAAGGCGTGCAGCAGCTGCTGCAGCGTGAGGCCAAGGCCGAGGGTTAAGGGCTCGGGCCCCTGCGGCCCAGGCCCCGCGGGGCCTGCCAGGGTGAGCGCACCTGGGTCGCCTGCGCTTACACCCCGCCGGCAAATCCGAGCTGGCGCCAGCCTTCGTAGACCGTGACGGCCACCGCGTTGCTGAGGTTCAGGCTGCGCTGGCCGGCTCTCATGGGCAGTCGTATGCGCTGCTCGGGGGCGAACTGCCTGGAGATCTCGGGCGGCAGGCCGGCGGTTTCACAACCGAACACCATCCAGTCACCGGCTTGCCAGCACACCGAAGACAACAGCGTTTTGGCCTTGCTGCTCAGGGCAAAGCAGCGTTTTGCGTCAGGCTGCTCAACCTGCACAAAAGCATCCCAAGAGGCGTGGCGGCGCACTCCAGCCGCCTCGTGGTAGTCCAGCCCGGCTCGGCGCAGCAGCTTGCTGTCCATCGAAAACCCCAGGGGCTCGATGAGGTGCAGGGCGCACCCGCTGTTAGCAGCCAGCCGAATCACATTGCCGGTGTTGGGCGGGATCTCGGGGTGCACCAGAACGATGTTGAACATGGCCGCGGATTGTGGTGCAAGCCCGCCCTAGGAGGGCCCCTCCTCGGGCGCTGGGGTGCGGGCAAAGGCCCATACCTGCACCTGCAGCGCACCCGCAGCCAGCAGGGTGCGCGCCGCTTCGGTGGCCGTGGCGCCGGTGGTGTACACATCGTCGACCAGGGCCACGCGCTGGCCCGCCACCCAGGCCCGGCCGGCAGGGCTGAGCTGGAACACCCCCTGCAGCCGCTTCAGGCGGGCGGCGCGGCCCTGCTCGGCTTGCCCGGGCAGATGAACGCAACGCATCAAGGCATCGGCCCTGGCTTGCAGCCCCACCTGCCGCGCCAGCCGCCGAGCCAATTCCCAGGCCTGGTTATAGCCGCGTTGCGCGAGGCGCTCACGGGACAAGGGCACTGGCACCAGGCGCGTGGGCCCGAGCGCAGCAGCACCGTGCTGAGCCTTGATGTGACAGCTCATCACCAGGGCCATGGCCGCTGCGAAGTCAGGGCGCGAGCCGAACTTGAACTGCATCAGCACACGGTCCCAAGGGTGGGCATAGTCCACCGCCACCCGCACCATGCCGTGGGACGTGGACGCTCGCTCGCAGCTTGCACAACGCAGCAGGCCGGTGGCCAGCCGCAGGCCACACGCCGGGCAGCGCGGCCGGCTGTGCACGGCCTGTTGGCCTGCATACAGGCCCAGACACGGCGCGCACAGGGCTTGATGGGCCCAGTCACTGCACAGCAGGCATCGTTGGGGCAGGGGCCAGGGGCCAGCTCTGAGCCGGGCCCAGCCTTGGCCAACAGCACGCACCAGCCCTTCAGCTTCGAGTGTTGACATCGGCTCAATATACTGACCGATCCATGGCTCCCAGCCCCGACTCCCCCCTGCCACACCCCTTGGGGGCAGGGTCTACAGCCGCGGCTGCCAGCACGAACGAGGCGCCAACACCGGCACTGCCCGTCCACGCAGCCGCGTGGGGCCGAGCCCGGCAGCGATGGGCCGCGGGGGCGTCGCTGCCTTGGCTGCACCAAGAGGTCGCCCGGCGCATGGCCGAGCGGCTGTCGGTGATCCGGGTGCAGCCCGAGGTGGTGCTGGAGTGGGATACCCCGGCTGGGCAGTCGCGTGCCGCATTACAAGCCGCGTACCCGCACGCCCGATGGGTGCCGGTGGCACCGAACCGCGCCGCCTTGGCGAGAGCCTGCGGTTGCACCGGCGTGCTCCCACAGTCTGGCCCACAGGCCACGGCCAAGGCCGGGCTGTTGGCGGGCCTGAGGGATCTGGCGCAGCGGACCTTTAATCCGATTGGGCGGCAACTCGCACGGCTTGCGGCACCATCCGGGGCGGGCATGTCGTCTGAAACGGCTGCGCAGCTTGGGGGTTTCTTGGACACCGAGGTGCCGGCTGGCCACGGCCAGCTGTTGTGGTCCAACCTCGGCTTGCACACCCACGCACATCCGGCCGAGGTGTTGCAGCGCTGGCATGCAGCGCTGGCGGCCAACGGCTTCTTGATGTTCAGCACCTTCGGCCCCGACACCCTGCGCCAGTGGCGCAGCCTGTGGGATCAGGAGGGCTGGGGTCCGCCGGCACAGCCTTTTCGCGACATGCACGACTGGGGTGACGACCTGGTAGCCGCCGGCTTTGCCGACCCCGTGATGGACCAGGAAACGGTCACCCTGACCTGGGCCAGCGCCGATGCAGCCCTAGCCGAGTTGCGCACCATGGGTCGTAACGCCCATCCCGGCCGCCACGCCGGCTGCCGTACCCCCCGTTGGCGCGCCCGCCTGGAGGCGGCCCTGCACGCGGCAGCAGGCCCCGATGGGCGGCTGGCCCTGAGCTTTGAAATCATCTACGGTCATGCCTTCAGGCCGGTACCGCGCAGCCGCATGCAGGCCACCACCACGGTGTCGCTGGACGATATGCGCCACATGGTGAGAACGCAGCGCCGCCCTCTCTAGGTTGGCAATAGGGTATTAGGGTTCTCCCGGTTACTGGAGTACACTCCAGAACGCCGAGCGGGTCTGTGTGTGCATCCGCAAGGGTGCTTGACGCGGACATCGCTGAGCGGTCTGCAGTACGACATGACACCGACATCCGCATCTCTGAACCTGCCGGGCTTCTTGGCCCTCGGATCCCCCTGGAGGGCCTCCCCGCTGGACGACAGTCCGGGCGGCGGGCTGCGCTGGGTGATGCGCCGCAATTGCTCGTTGGCTCCGCGTCAGGTGCTGGCGGCATATTTCGCGTTATGCCTGGTGTCGCTTTCGATCGCCTGCGTTTTTGCCTGGTTCGGCGCCGTGCCAGTGCTGTACTTCGCGGGCCTGGAGTTGCTGCTCTTGGGCGCGGCGCTGCTGGTGTACGCGCGCCATGCGGCCGACCATGAAACCATCACGTTGAAGAACTCGACGGTAGCGGTGGAACATCACTGCGGCAACCGGGTGGAGCGCTCCGAGTTCCGCGCCGATTGGCTGCGGGTGGAGCCGGCACAAGGTCAGGGCTCGCTGTTGGAGTTGTCTGGCGCGGGCCGCAAGACATTCGTGGGTCGCTATCTGCGGCCCGAGTGGCGCCAGATGCTGGCGCGGGAATTGCGTCAGGCGCTGCGCGTGCACACCGCAACCGCGGCCTCTGGCGAGGGTTTGAACTGAAGTGACGATGATGAAGATGGATCACCTTTTTGCTGCGCAGGCACGTCGTGCCGCGCTCGCACTGGCCGCCCTGTCGGGCATGTCCGCTGCCGTGGCATCCACGGTGAACGACCTGCCGGGCGGCCCAGCCGTCAACCAGCTGAACCTGCACCCGGCGGTAACCCGCATTGCCGCGGATGTCTCCAGCCTGCACATCGCCATGTTGGTGATCTGCCTGGTGATCTTCGTGGCGGTCTTCGGTGTGATGTTTTATTCCATCTTCAAGCATCGCAAGTCGCTGGGCCATAAGCCCGCTCAGTTCCACGAAAGCGTGGCGGTGGAGATCGCCTGGACCGTCATTCCCTTCATCATCGTGATTGGCATGGGCGCCATGGCCACCCGATCGGTCGTGGCCATGAAGGACACCACCAACGCTGACATCACCATCAAGGCCACGGGTTACCAGTGGAAGTGGGGCTACGACTACCTCAAGGGCGAGGGTGAAGGCATCAGCTTCCTGGCCACTTTAGACGCCAAGCACCGCATGATGAGCGACAGCGGCAAGCCCGAGGCCATCGATAACTATCTTCTCAAGGTGGACAACGCCGTGGTGGTGCCGGTGGACAAGAAGATCCGCATCATCACCACCGCCAACGATGTGATCCACGCCTGGGCCGTACCGGCCTTCGCTGTAAAACAAGATGCCATCCCCGGCTTCGTGCGCGACACCTGGTTCCGCGCTGAAAAGATCGGCGACTACTACGGCCAGTGTCAGGAGCTGTGCGGCAAGGAACACGCCTACATGCCCATTCATGTGAAGGTGGTCTCTCAAGAGGACTACAGCAAGTGGGTGGATGGCGAAAAGAAGAAGGCCGCAGCCAAGGCTGACGACCCCAACAAGGAATGGAAGCTGGCCGAACTCGTGGCCCGCGGCGAAAAGGTCTACAACGCCAATTGCGCGGCCTGCCACAAGGCTGACGGCGCTGGTGCCGGCCCCATCAAGGGTCTGGTGGGCTCGAAGATCGTATTGGCTGACGACAACTCCCAGCAGATCAGCGTGTTGCTCAACGGCGCCGGTGGTGGTTCCATGCCAGCATGGAAGCAGCTTTCAGACACGGAAATTGCAGCGGTGGTCACCTACACCAAGAACGCCTGGGCCAACCAGACGGGCCAGGTGGTGCAGCCCGCTGACATCAAAACCGCCCGCAAGTAATTCCAGCATCAAGTCTTGAAGGAAAACTCATGAGTGCAGTACTCGACCACTACGGCCACGCGGGCCATGACGATCATGCGCACGATCACCCCCATGGCTGGCGTCGCTGGGTTTTTGCCACCAACCACAAGGACATCGGCACGCTGTACCTGCTGTTCAGTTTCACGATGCTGATGATCGGAGGCCTGCTGGCCTTGTTCATCCGCCTGGAACTGTTCCAGCCGGGGCTGCAGTACTTCAACCCAGAACTGTTCAACCAGTTCACCACCATGCACGGCCTGATCATGGTATTCGGCGCCATCATGCCGGCCTTCGTGGGCTTTGCGAACTGGATGATCCCGCTGCAGATTGGTGCAGCCGACATGGCCTTTGCGCGGATGAACAACTTCAGCTTTTGGCTGATGATCCCCGCTGGCCTGATGCTGGCGGGCAGCTTCTTCATGCCCGGTGGCGCACCCGCAGCCGGCTGGACGCTGTATGCGCCGCTGACGCTACAGATGGGCCCGTCGATGGATGCCGGCATCTTCGCCCTGCACATCCTGGGCGCTTCGTCGATCATGGGTTCGATCAACATCATCGTGACCATCCTGAACATGCGCGCACCGGGCATGACGCTCATGAAGATGCCGCTGTTCGCCTGGACCTGGCTGATCACCGCCTTCTTGCTGATCGCGGTCATGCCCGTGCTGGCCGGCGCCATCACCATGACGCTGACCGATCGCCACTTCGGCACCAGCTTCTTCAACCCCGCCGGCGGCGGTGACCCGGTGATGTACCAGCATATCTTCTGGTTCTTCGGCCACCCCGAGGTGTACATCATGATCCTGCCGGCCTTTGGCATCGTGAGCGCCATCATCCCGGCCTTCTCCCGCAAGAAGCTTTTTGGCTACACCTCCATGGTGTATGCCACGGCCTCGATTGCCATCTTGTCCTTCATCGTCTGGGCGCACCACATGTTCACCACTGGCATGCCGGTGACGGGGCAGCTGTTCTTTATGTACGCCACGATGCTGATCGCGGTGCCCACCGGCGTGAAGGTGTTCAACTGGATCGCCACCATGTGGAAGGGCTCGATGACCTTTGAGACCCCGATGCTGTGGGCCGTGGGCTTCCTCTTCGTGTTCACCATGGGTGGCTTCACAGGCTTGATCCTGGCCATGGCCCCCATCGACATCCAGCTGCAAGACAGCTACTACGTGGTGGCGCACTTTCACTATGTGCTGGTGGCCGGCTCGCTGTTCTCCATGTTTGCCGGCGTGTACTACTGGGCGCCCAAGTGGACCGGGAGGATGTACAACGAAACCCGCGGCAAGATTCACTTTTGGGGCTCGTTGATCTTCTTCAATATCACCTTCTTCCCCATGCACTTCCTGGGTCTGGCCGGCATGCCCCGCCGTTACGCCGACTACCCGATGCAGTTCGCCGACTTCAACTCGATTGCCTCGGTAGGTGCGCTGGGCTTTGGCCTCATGCAGGTGTATTTCTTCGTCTTGGTCATGCTGCCCATGATGATGGGCAAGGGTGAGAAGGCCGCGCAGAAGCCCTGGGAAGCCGCTGAAGGCCTGGAGTGGGAAGTGCCCTCACCGGCCCCCTTCCACACCTTCGAAACGCCGCCCAAGCTGGACGCCACCGCCACGCGGGTGATCGGCTGAAGGCCGGTACGGGCAGCGGACAACACCAAAGGCGCCCCAGCATGCTGAGCGATGAGCAAAAGCGCGCCAACCGGCGGCTGGGGCTGATCTTGGCCACCGTTGTCCTGGCTTTCGCCATCGGGTTTGCGGTGAAGATCACGCTCCTGGGCCGCTAGGGCCAACTTGAACGCCAACCAACACCGGGGCGCCCAGCGCCCACAGCCATGAACCACGAGCCCACAGCATCCAAAGCCCTGCGCCAGGACAACCGACGCATGGTGGGCAAGCTTGTGGTCATCGCTGGCTTGATGTTCGGCTTTGGCTATGCGCTGGTGCCCATTTACCGGGCTGTGTGTGACGCCTTGGGCATTAATGTGCTGTCGGTTTCTGAGCGCGTGGGTTCGGGCCAGTCCACCCCCGATCAGGCGGCCCAATTGCTGGCCAATACCCAGGTCGACCGTTCACGCCTGATCACGGTTGAATTCGACGCCAATGCGCGCGGCCCCTGGGACTTCAAGCCGGCGCAGCGATCGATGCAGGTGCATCCGGGTGAGCTGACCACGGTCATGTACGAGTTCCGCAATGTGCAGGACCGCACGATGGCTGCGCAAGCCATTCCG
>Ga0194126_10006293_pt1 | contig 16984 bp, 17 predicted proteins | sample TA2KigC150mmetaG_FD_148641 | JGI IMG/M metagenome (GOLD analysis project Ga0194126, IMG submission 148641) | Freshwater microbial communities from Lake Tanganyika, Tanzania - TA2015035 Kigoma Deep Cast 150m | ecosystem: Environmental > Aquatic > Freshwater > Lake | place: Tanzania: Lake... | reverse complement strand
TTTCATCACCCGCACACGCAGCACATCCAAAGCCGCCGGCGATAGACGCCGAGTATCGTCTTCTCTCATTACTCACAGTATACACCAAACCGACTCCCATGTCAAACATTTTATGCTCTGATTAGTACGTCGGACATGGTGATTCTCCTTTCCGGCCATGGGCCGGATTACTGACCTTCACTGGTGTGAGAGAGCCGAGAGCCCTCAAACGCAACACCCGATATGCTATCTGCCGACGGAAGCGCAAGTCACGGAAACGTCATTTGAGCCTCACAGGGAACGACCCCGCGACCCAGAGCTGAGTCTTGAACGCGGACCGGCAGAGGGGGAGTCATTCCCGGATTGACTTCGGGATTCAAGACCGGACACATCGCGGCCATCAATGTGGCCGTCAATCAAGGACTTAATCCGGCCGTCGGTTGCGCGATGATCTGCCGGCTCAGCGCGGCCGTCAACGGCGACCAGACCGGGGAAATCAGGACCACCGTCAGTCAGGAATCCACTGCCGAGCACAACCCGGCAGCGAACCGCGCGACGAGCCCGTCAGCGAGTTACGGTCTGACTGCCGCGTTCAGCAGAGAGTTGAGGCCGGCCCTGAAAGGCGCGCTGAGTCTCTGATTGAACGAGGCATTCAGCGCCGAGGTGAACGCGGAAGTTCCAGCGCAAGTGCCTCGACCTGTGGCCGGCCTCGCGCGTAAGTTCAGTCCCGGCAAGGACGTGCGCCCGCAGGCTTCCTCACCCCGACCCTCTCCTCGGCGAGGAGAGGGGGAAGGAAGGCATCTGGCGGTCATCTACATGTTGCGGTAGACCGTTCTCCGACCACAATTCCGCCGGGGAGTGGACGGCCCACAGACTGCCTGGGGGGTGGCATCGGTCGACACAGCTTGGGATGCAAAGAAGCCTGCAACTGCTCGAGCTTCGATTCGTACGTCGAACCGAACAACGTCGTAAACAACTGCTGGAACAACGACAGGTACGACTTCGCGAACAACGCGCGGTACAGCGACGGATTCAGGTCGAGATTCAGCTTGAGATACAGCTCGCTATTCAGCTACGGACACATCTGCCGACGCAAGCGAACACCCAGCGAACGATACGTCTGCCGTTACTTCGTAAGGAACAACGTGGGGTGCTTCGCGAGACGCAACCGTGGCCTCGGCGCGAGGCCGCGCCGGGCGTCAAACTCTGCAACAGGTTCGGAGCGTTGCGCGTCCGACCTTTACACACACCGGTTTGTACGCAATAATACGCCTCCATGCATTGGCACGGTGACCTTGAACTTGAAGAGACCAAGCCGACCGGCAAGGCCGGGACCTACATCCGGCGGCTTTGGCCGTTCTTCCGGCCGTATCTCGGCCGAGTAGTAGCGGCCGGAGCGCTACTCCTGGTTTCGACCGGGCTCGGGCTGCTGGGGCCGGTGCTCCTTAAGCGGGCGATTGACGTCAATATCGGCCGTAGTGATCTGCGCGGCCTGGCCGTTACCTCGCTCATCTACCTCGGCATCCAGCTCGTGCTGTTGGTGGTGGGCTACTACCAGCAGGTCTGGCTTGCCGTGGTCGGTGAGCGTGGTGCGGCCGACCTCAAGCAGGCGTTGTTCCGTCACGTTCTGGACCTGCCGATGTCCTTCTTCGACAAGACCCCGGCCGGCAAGCTGATCTCCCGAGTCGAGAGTGACACAGAGGCCATGAAGATGCTCTTCACGCGGACGTCAGTGGTGCTCCTGCAGAGCGCGCTGATGCTCATCGGCATGGGCATAATCATGGGTGTAGCCAGCCTGCGGTTGTTCCTCCTGGTGCTGGTGCTGCTGCCGCCGTTCGTGGTGGCATTCTGGGTGTTCCAAAAAAAGGTGCGGCCGGTGTACATCCAGGTTCGCCGCACCGTGGCCGAGACGAACAACCTCGTGAGCGAGGCACTCAAGGGTCTGCCGGTGATCCAGGTTTTCTGCCAGCAGCGGCGCTTCGCCCAGCGGATGGACGACCTGAACCGTCTGAAGTACAAGAACGAGCTGAAGGCGACAATCCTGTGGCACGCGGTCTGGATGCTCGTGGACTTCGGCGACGTGCTGGGAATGGGGTTGGTGCTGGGATTCGGCGGAGCCTGGGCGCTCAATGGTCAGCTTACCATCGGTACGCTGTTCCTGTTCGTGTCCTATATCACGCGGCTGTTCGGACCGCTGCGGGCCATCTCCGACCAGATAAACGTGATGCAGCGGGCATTCGCTTCGGCCGAGCGGACGTTCCAGGTCCTTGATCTGGCGCCGGAGCCGGCCGGCATTGCGGCCGCAGGGCCGTTCCGACTGAAAGAGGCGATCACCTGCGAGAACGTCGACTTCGCGTACGATGGCCAGAACTTCGTGCTGAGAGACGTGAGCATGGTCGTGCGCAGAGGGGAGAAGGTCGCACTGGTGGGCGAGACCGGTGGGGGCAAGACGTCGATAGTAAACCTGCTGATGAAGTTCTACCTGGCCCAGGCCGGCCGGCTACACTGTGACTCCGAGGACCTGGCCACGATGGACAAGCACAGGCTTCGTTCGGCAGTCGGCTTCGTTCCCCAGGAAGTTGTGATGTTCCCGGGTTCGGTACTCGACAACCTGCGGCTGTTCGACGACACCATCCCGCGCGAGCAGGTGATCGAGGCGGCGAAGCGGGCGCGGATTCACGATGCAATTGGCAGGTTCCCGCAGGGCTATGACACGGTGCTGACTGAGGGCGGTGCCAACTTCTCGCTGGGCGAGCGGCAGCTCCTGGCATTTGCCCGCGCACTGGTGCGCGACCCGGAGATACTGATTCTCGACGAAGCTACGTCGTCGGTCGACCCGCACACCGAGCATCTGATCCAGGAGGGTCTGGAGGAACTGCTGAAGGGCCGGACCGCGATCATAGTGGCGCACCGGCTGGCTACGATCCGTATGGCTGACCGCGTTCTCGTCGTGCACAAGGGACACATCGCCGAGCAGGGCACCCACGAGGAACTCCTGACCCGCGAAGGCATCTACTCGCGGCTGTATCGGCTGCAGTACGTGGGGGAAGCCGCGTAGAGGATGAAGGATGAAGTCAAAATGACGAAGGTCGAAGGCAAGGCCCAGAAGGGCAGCCTGAAGATAGTATTCGACTTCTGGCGTCAGCGACCGGGCTGGTCGATTGCCCTGCTTCTCGGCACCATCGTGGTCACCGCGATAACGATGGCCTTCCCCTACCTGTTGCGGATGATAGTCGATGGCATCAAACGCGGGATATCGCAGCCGCAGCTGGTCCAGTACGTGCTCTACCTCGTGGGCTTCGGGTTCCTGCGGGTCGTCGGCGAGGTGCTGCTGCCATTCTCGCGCGGCCGTATCAACGAGCTCTACCAGTGGAAGGTGAGAAGCGAGGTCTTCCGGCGCGTGCTCGACATGGGGCACACGTTCAGTGCCAAGTACCCGACCGGGGACGTGATGGAGCGACTCGACCACGATATGGGCGAGCTCTCGTGGTTTGCCTGTTCCGGCCTGTTCCGGTTCGCAGCGGCCGGGTTCACCGTTATCTTCGCGCTGGTCATCATGGTCAGGATGAACCCTCTCATGACGCTTGTCACAGTCCTGCCGATCGGGCTGGGCGTGCTGGTCTGGGCCAGGCTCGGTCCCAAGGTGTATTCCTGGTTCATGAAGTGGCGGGCGAAGATATCAGAGATCAACAACCAGCTTGAGTCCGCGTTCACCGGCATCCGGCTGGTGAAGTCATACGGCATGGAGGACAAGCTCGGGCGCAGGTTCCGCAGCACGCTGGACGAGCGCATCGGCGTGGCCATGGGTGAGGCGCGGACCGAGGCGAAGATCGGCATCATGTACATGGCGATTGCCGAGGTCGCCACGCTCGTGGTGCTCTGGATCGGCGGTGTGCAGGTCGTGAATAAGAGCCTGACGCTGGGGGAGTTCGTCGCCTTCAACGCCTACATACTGATGCTCGTAGGACCGATGTTTGATATCGGCAACCTCTTCGTTTCCGGACGCCGGGCCCAGGGCGCGGCCGAACGCATCGAGTCACTCAAACTGCACCCGCCGGAAATCGCATCTCCTCCGGATGCGAAACAGCCGGTTGCCGGCGAGTTGCGGCTGAATCGTGCGACCTTCACGTACGGAACCAGACCCGTACTCGATGAGGCGGAGATGGTCTTTGCTCCCGGGCGCAAGGTCGGCATCGCCGGCACTGTCGGCTCGGGCAAGAGCACGGTCTTCCGTCTCCTGTTCCGCAGCGCCGATCCCCAGCAGGGCAGCGTGACGCTTTCAGGACAGGACATCAGGCAGCTGGACCTCGACGCGTACCGAAAGCTGTTCGGCTACGCACCGCAGGAGGCGACGCTGTTCTCCGATACGGTGCGCGGCAATATTGCCTTCGGTCGCGAGGACACAAGCGAAGAACAGCTGCAGGCCGTCGTGGCTGCGGCGGAGCTTGCCGGTGAGGTGGCCGGATTCCCCAAGGGTCTCGATGAGGTGCTGGGCGAGCGCGGGACGCGTCTTTCCGGCGGCCAGAAAGAACGAGTGGCGATTGCGCGCGCCCTGGTCGGTCGCCCGCCGGTCATGGTCTTTGATGACGCTACTTCCGCGCTCGACGCCGAGACCGAGAAGGAACTGGTGAACCGGATGATGAACCAGTTGCCGGGCGTTACCGTCATCATCGTGTCGCACCGGCTTTCAGTGCTGAGCGTCTGCGACTGGGTGTACGTTCTGGATGCGGGCAAGGTGAAAGAACAGGGAACGCACGACGATCTGCTGGCGAACCAGGGGCTCTACTGGAAGCTGTATCAGCGACAACTGATCAGCGAAGAGCTGGAAAGGCTATAGTGGTCTAGTGGTCCAGTGTCCGGGCACTCGACCACATGACCACTTGACCACTGGAGCACTTGCCATCAGAAGTGCGAGTGCGCGAAGAACTCGCGTGTGAGATCCTCCACCAACCGGGCACGTTTGTCGTAGAGGCGACGCAGCTTGCGTCGCGGGTGAGTGGCCAGCGCGTAGTGCGTCAGCATCGGTAGCGCGATCGTCACGTCCGTGTAGCAGACCAGCGCATCGGGCAGCTTCTCCGGGTCAACCTTGCCCCACGACACGGCCTCGTGCGGAGTCGCCCCGGACAGCCCGCCGGTATCGGGTCGGGCGTCGGTTACCTGGAAGAAGTAGTCCTGCCCCAGTTCCTTTATCATCAGCACTTCCTGGATCTGCGGTTCGGTCTGGAGCATGAAGTTCTTGGGGCTGCCCCCGCCGATGAGCAGGACCGCGGACTTGCCGCCCGACCGCTTCGCATGGAGTACGTAGGACGTTGTCTCGTTCACGTCGATTGACGGGTTGATGCGCAGCTTCAGCCCCTTCAGTTCGAGACCCGCGATGTTCATGCCGATGGTGGAGTCGCCGGGCGAGCTGGTGTGGATGGGCACACCCGCGCGATAGGCCGCGGCCAGAACAGAGACGTCCTTGTTGCCGGTCTTCCGTTCCCATTCAGCCGCATACCGCCCGAGTAGATGGTAGAACTCGGCCGTGCCCATCTCTCTCTGGAACTCGGGCTGGACGATGATCGAACGCAGGATCTTGTCCGTGGCCATCAGGCAATCGGTGTAGCCGAGGAACACATCGTAGATGCGGACCACGTCGTTGCGACGGAGGTCGGTGTCGTCCACGACGTGCGAGCCGACGTGGAGCGGCAGGTTGAACGCGAAGTGGAGGTCGTGGTACATGTTGGCACCGGTGGCCACGATCCAGTCAACGAACCCGGCCTTGATGAGCGGGACCACGGCGGAGCAGCCGAGGCCGGCCGGGGTGAGCGCGCCGGCCAGGCTCATTCCGACAACCGTGTCCGGAGCGAGCATCTTCTCCGTGTACAGCTCGCAGCCCTGGCGCAGCCGCGCCGCGTTGTAGGCGAGGAACGTACGGTCCATCAGGCCGGGCAGCTTCTCTCTGCCGGTTATGCCCGCGGGCATGATGCGCCGGCCGCTCATGTATTTCGCCTTGTGCGGGCACTCGCGCTTGCGCAGCCAGTCCGGTATCTCGGTCAGATCCCTGCGAACCCGAGGTGACCGAGTGGTCGAGTGGTCTAGTGGTCTAGTGCAGGATTCCTTCACTTGACCACTGGGTCTCTTGATCACTTGAGCACTCTTCCTCATGGCACCAGGATCGGTTTGGCCGGAGGGATGCCGTTGAAGGTGGTCGCACTGGCCAGCGAATACGCGCCGATGCGGCTGGCATAAACCAGGTCGCCGAAGCCGAGTTCCGGCAGCTCTTCGGCCCCGGAGATGATGTCGAGCGAATCACAGGTGGGTCCGGCCAGGGTTGTGAGTTGCGTGGGGCCCTTCTTCAGGACCTCGAACTGGTACTTGCAGTGGTCGAAGATGATGCCGGAGAGAGCGCCATACACGCCGTCGTCAAGAAAGTACCAGTGCTTGTTATTGCGGATCGACTTGCCGACGACGCTGGTCAGGAGCATACAGGCGGGGCCAACCAATGCGCGTCCCGGTTCGGCGATAATCCTGATACTCGGGTCGAAGAGCCGGTCGATCTCCATGTTCATTGCCGGCGCCATGTTGGCGAACCAGTCCTCGTCGGTGTCGAAGTGCCGGATCGGGTACCCGCCGCCGATGTCGATCATCTGCAGAGGGAGCTGTTTGAGCAGCGCGTCGTTGACAATGATCTTGCAGAGCTCAAACGCCTCCAGATAGTTGTCGCCGTGGGTGCACTGGGAGCCGACATGGAAACTGACGCCGACCGGCTTCAAGCCCAGCCGACCCGCTTTCAGCAACAGCGGCACGGCGTCGGCGGGATCGGCGCCGAACTTGAGCGACAGCTCGATTATCGAGCCCACGTTCGGGACCTTGATGCGGACCATGACCGACGCGCCTGGAGCATGGCGGGCGATCTTCGACAACTCGTATTCCGAGTCGAACGTCATCAGGTTCACCTTGCGCTTGCAGGCGAACTCGATCGACTCGTTCCGTTTCATGGTGTTGGCGTAGACCAGCCGGTCCGGCGTCGCTCCGGCATTCAGGACCCATTCGATCTCCTGCGGCGACGCCACGTCAAACCCGAGCCCGGCCTGGACCAGGACCTTCAACACGTCCGGGTTGGGATTGGCTTTGACCGCGTAGAACGGCTCGACGCGGGGGAGGAGTTTGCGGAACCGCGCGACCTGTTCGAGCAAGAGCGTCTTGCTCACAATGAAGAGCGGTGTTCCGTGCTTCTTCGCCAGCTTCGGGAACGTCTTGCGCAGTTCGCGCAGATAGGCTGCGGTGCTCATCGTCGGCTGCCATCTCCTTTTTTCAGGGCGACAATTCTGCCTCTAGACATGCCCCATTCAATCACGAATCAGGCGGGATGTCAAGCGATATCGCCTCCCCGAATCCGTGCTGAACCAGCGAGTTCACAGACCTGGTTTGGCACGGCAACGGAAGCCACGACCAGACCGGATGCAACCACGGATGCGCTGTCGGACAGGGGCCGCTGAGGCCAAGAACGATGGACGAATGAACGATGAACGACCCATGCCCGCCAATCGGCAATCGACTGCCTTGCCCGAACGAGCCGACGATACACGAAGGAACGATGAACGACCGAGGCCGTAAGCTGTTAGCCGTAGGCCGTTAGCGGTCTCGGCAATCGAAAATCGTAAATCCAAAATGACTTGGGCCGTGTCAATGATCATCTGCTGTCCCTCGAATTCCGCACGCAATCCCCGGCGCTTCCCCAGGCCGGGCTAGACCAGCTTCTCGAACTCATCCGCCGTCAGTTCGGCGTCGGCGAGAATGCGTTTGAGTATCTTCGGGTGGAGCGTCCTGCCGGCGTGAGCCGGCAAGGTAATGCGCCGGCCTTTCGCGTTGCGGAATATCTGATGGCTTCCGGATTGGCGGGAGAGAACAAACCCGCCTTCTCGATGGCCCGACGGACCTCGGATGCGGTCCGGCGCGGCAGTCTCGGGCTCATACCGCCACTTCAACAGTGGCGATGTTCAAGACCTCGGGACGGGAGACGGACTCGCCGTTCTCAACCCGGTCCTGGATATGCAGAGCGATGGCATCCTTTATGTTGGCCAGCGCTTCCTCGTACGTGTCGCCCTGCGTATAACAGCCCTGAAGTTCCGGGCAATAGGCGATGTAGCCGTCCTCATTCTTCTCGATGATTATCGGCAGATTGTAGTTCTGCATGAAATCAGTCTATGCTCAAGGCGGGCAAAGTCAACGCACACGACCTGCCCTGTCCGACCGAGGCCGCAAGCTGCTAGCCGTTAGCTGTAGGCCGTGAGTCGTCAGCGGTCCCGCCAATCGGCAATCGACATTCGCTCTCGGCTTACAGCTCACGGCTTACCGCTCCCATTCGTTGGTTCGGCAGATTCGTACAACGTTCATCGTTCTCCGACCCCACGCTCGGTCCGTCTGGGAACGAACAACGATGTACGAAGTAACGATGTACGAACGACGCCGTCAGCGGTCTCGGCAATCCCAGATCGTATATCCAAAATGCCTTGGGCCGTGTCAATAGTCACTTTCTGCCTCCTGAGTTCTCGATCGCGTTATGACGCGCCAACGGGAACAAGAGAGAGGCCACTGCCAGTGCGAACCATCCGCCACTTGCCGTGCTCCTTCAACCTGCCACTAAGGGCCATGTCGCTCAGCGGCGCCTGGACCAGGCGCTCAACGGTCCGACGCAACTCCCTTGCGCCAAGCGCGGGACTGTAGCCCACGCTGACGATGTAGTTTTCGGTTCCTTCTCCGAACTCGATAGCCACGCCATACTGCTCTCTCAGCCGGTCGCGTATCTCGTCCAGCATCGGCTTCAGGATAGTCCTTACGGCGTCCTCGCTGAGCGGCCAGAACGCCACGACTTCATCAATCCGGTTGATGAACTCGGGCCGGAAGTGCCGGCCGACCGCGGCAACCCACGAGGCCTTCGCTGCCGCAGGTTCCTGCGGCACGAACCCGATGTGCTTCTCCTCCCTGGGCCGCGAGGCCAGGTTCGAGGTCATGATGAAGATGGCGTTCCTCGCGTCGGCCGTCCTGCCCTTGCTGTCGGTCAGCCTGCCTTCATCGAAGACCTGCAGGAACATGTCCATCACGCGCGGATGAGCCTTCTCGACCTCGTCCAGCAGCACGACCGAATACGGCTTCGTGCGCAGCCTGCCCGTCAACTGCCCTTCCTCGTCGTGTCCGATGTAGCCCGGCGGAGAACCGACCAGCTTGGATACGCTGTGTTCCTCCATGAACTCGGACATGTCCAGTCGTATCAACGCGGCGTCAGTGCCGAACAGGTACTGCGCGCTGAGCTTCGCCAGCTCGGTCTTGCCGACGCCGGTCGGCCCGACAAACAGGAACACGCCGAGCGGCCCGCGCCGTGTGCTCAACCCGGCATGCGCGGTTACGAGGCGGCGACACACCTGCTCAACGGCCTGATCCTGTCCGACCAGATGCTCCTTCAGGAACCGCTCCATCGCGAGCATCCTCGCCTGCGATGTGCCCGCAAGATGCCCGGCCACCACGTCCAGCGGCAGCCCCATCTTCTCCGCCAGCACCTCCGCTATGGTCCGTGCCGTAACCTCGCCACCCGTCTCCTCAGCCCCGGCTCCTCTTACGCCACTTCTGCATTCTGACTTCTGATCTCTGACTTCTGACTTCGGTCGTCCCGGTCCTGCCTTACTGCCCGGAGCCATACTCAACATCGGCACGCGCTTTCGCGCCCCGGCCTTGTCCACAAGGTCGATAGCCTTGTCGGGCAATTGATGGTCGGTGTCGAAGCGTACCGACAGGTCAACGGCAGCCTCCAACGCCTCGTCCGGGATTCTCGTCTCGTGATGCGCCTCAAGCTTGGGCCGGATGCCCTTGAGCATCTGCAGCGTCTCATCTCGCGTCGGCTCGTTCACAACGACCCGCTCGAACCGCCGCTCCAGGGCCGAGTCCGACTCGATGTACCTCCGGTACTCGGCAATCGTGGTAGCGCCGATGCAGCGCAGGTCGCCGCGCGCCAGGGCAGGTTTCATCATGTTAGCCGCGTCCGCGCCGCCCTCAGAATCGCCGACGCCAACGACCATGTGCAGCTAGCTGTCAGCCATCGGCCGTCCTGAGGTGACTGGCCATGATTCCTCTCGGAGTTCGCAGGCGCGAAGGGCTGGCCTACTGACCTTGAGCTGCGGACGATGCCGCCAGCGCGATAACGATGACGAGGAACAGCGTCGCCAGGCCGAGAATGATACCGAACGTGACGAGGAGCTTGCCGCTCTTTCGGCCCAGACTGCGGGAGATGCTGCAACCGCCTGCGACGCCGGAGCCAATCGCGATAAGGCCCAACAGCACTCCCAGCACGACGCCAATCACGCGGTTGTCACCGTCTAGGGCACCTGTGAGTATGGGGCCCAGTATGACGCCTACTGCCCCACAAATGATGGAAGTTATGGCCATTCCATCAACGGGGACAATGGTCGTGGCCGAGACCGACACCTTTGGCCATGACGGCTCACCGGCCAGTTCCGCGCCGCACTTGTAGCACCGAACCCTGTTCTCTTCTTGCTGTTCAGCTCCGCACTTGTCGCACTTCATCGCAATTCCTCCTTCACGTCAGCGACGACCAGTGAGGTCAAATCCACCACCTACTTTGTCGACGAATCCTGCTACCTCAGTGCGTGGTCCGAAGCGAAAGGCGTCGGGTTATCGCCTGCCGGCACATCGAAAGCCAAGTTTGCAGGACCGGTACCATGGATTGTGAAAGTTCCGCATGGAACAACGCAGCCAATTGTCATCGCCGTTCCAACTCCCGCCGCGATAGACGCGGCCCGAGCCAGAAGAAGGCCCTGCGGGATTGCTGTCCGGACTCCGGCCATAGTAGCTGGCGTCGAGCCAGTCCGAGCACCACTCCCACACGTTACCTGCCATGTCCATGCATCCATAAGGGCTAGCACCACGCTCGTAACTGCCGACCGGTGCGGGATAACAATCAACGAACTCGATGTAACGGCATAGCCCACCCGCACCCGGCGCGGAGCTGCCCCACGGGTACTTCCGCCCGTCCGTGCCGCGCGCCGCCTTTTCCCATTCCGCCTCGGTCGGCAACCGCTTGCCCGCCCACGTGCAGTAAGCCGCCGCATCTTCCCAAGACACATAGACGACCGGACAGTCAGGGAAGCTAGTGAAGTAGTTCGACATACCGGGGAAACCGGGGTCGGGCGGCCAGCTCCTGCCGGTCGAGTCGCAGAACCTCTTGTACTGCCGGTTGGTAACTTCGTACTTGTCAATGTAGTACTCATCGAGATACACCTGGTGCACCGGCTCCTCGTCACTGTAGACAGTCGAACCCATCGTGAACGTCCCTGCCGGAATCTTGATGACCGTCGCGCCATCTTTCTCCCAACGGTACTCCTCATACCCTTGGCTGTTCGTTCGCACAGAAGTCATCCCGCTTGCCCTCGGCGTCTCGTCGTCTGGCCGACTCTGCTTCTTTACCAGGGGCTTCGGGCTGACGGCAGGTCGCTTCTGCTCACGGACCGGTTGCTCCGCATCACTCCTCGTAGCCGGCGTGCTCTGTACTACCTCTGCCGTCTCCGGTACGGGCCGCCAACGTGACTGATACTGCTGCACGGACGACACGATCACTCCCGCAATGACCAGGAGGACGACGACCACCAGCGCTACAACCCCCCAGATCCACACGTGGCTGCCACTTGGGGATGGGGTCGTCACCTCGGTAGGCGGCACGAAGGTAGGTCTAGGTTGTGGCGTCGGTTTGGGTTCCTCCCGAAGCCGCGTGCCGCAGTAGAAGCACTTGGCTTCGTCGTCCTTGACCTTTGCGCCGCACTCAGGACAGGTCATATATCTCCTTCTGTACGGCCGGCAGCGTCAAGCAAGAGGGAGTCCGTCGCTGTCTTTGAACGAACCCGCCGCGATTGCGACTGTATCAACCAGCCAGCCGACGCCTAGCACGCCCAACGTCATCGCCCACAGGCGGCCGCTGTTGGACTTACCCACATAGAAGCGGTGGGCTCCGGTCCAGCCGAGGAACAAGCACAGGAGCATCGCCTTTTGCCGACTGCAGTGCGACAACTGCTGTGCGGGGCGCGCAACTGAAGCGGTGGCGGGCGCACGAGTCTGGTCGGCCGTCGCCCCGCGGCGTGGCAACTTTGTCCCGCAGTAGAAGCACTTCTCGGCTCCATCGTCGGCATCAGCACCGCACTTCGGACAGGCTGGCATGCTACTTCATCCTTCAGCCGTCTAGCGATGACTGCCGATCTTCCGATTCACTCGCCTCCGCAGAGAGCCCTGCGAAATCGAACCCGCAATAGAAACACTTCTTAGTCACAGCTACAGCCACTTTGTCCAGGCTGGTGGCTCGTGTGACTCCAGTCTCTGCCTTGCAGTTGGGGCACCCTTGAGCGAGCGCCACCCGCAGCCTCGCTAGTTGGTCATCTCGATAGTATGTGACCGGCGTCTGTACCTGCACGTCCAGCAGACCGGCCGAGGAGTCTGACCCGGACGAGCCATTCCGCGTGACGGCTATCAGCAGGCCGACTATCGCAACAAACCCGACCACCGCGAGCACCACAGACGCAGCTATCACTGGCGTTCTACCCTAGACACGGATTCGCGGAGGGTCTGCGGCCGACATGCACTCGCGAGGGACCACAATCGCATGGTCGCGTTTGGCGGCAGGTATCGCATCACGAAAAGCTCTCGAAGTCAAACCCGCAGTAGAAGCACTTCTTGGGCATCGTAGACTTCAGCTTGTCCATCGGCGTGTCCTCTGTGACGCCTGTGGCGGCCTTGCAGCCAGGACAGCCTGCGGCCAGTCTGGTGCGGAGTCTGGCGAGTTGGCCGTCACCATTCAGATCTTGCTCTTGCTCGGCCTCCGCGGGCGTGGAATCGAAGCGAGAGGACGCCTCGTCAGGCGACTCATCGGTCTTGTCTGCTTCAGTCGCCCTACTCCCGAGCAATCTCTTGAACACCCAGAAGAACGACCCGGCTATTAGTAGGAGTAGGACTACTCCAAGGCCAGTAAGAACAATCCCATACATCGTTACTGCGCTCCGTCTGCGATGGGTGTCACTGCGTGCCGGCAGGCTTTCCGCACTGCGGACAGAACTTCGCTGTGTCCGGCAGCTCCGCTCCGCACTGCGCGCAGCGGGGCACTTGGGTGGATGCGCCGCAGTTCGGGCAGAACTTCGCAGTGGTGGGCAGCGGTTCACTGCACTTGGGGCATTTGGCCGCTTGTGGTTCTTTCGGCGCGGGGGGTGGGGTAGGAACTGGCGGGGCCATGACGGGTGGCGGCTGTGCAGGTCTGCCCATCGAGACACCGGTCATGTTCTGCATCATCTGCATCGCGAACAACGACATCATCAAGTCCATCGGCCCCATTTGTGAACCAGTTCCCTTGCCCAGCAGGCCAGCGGTCTGCGCCTGACCCGACAGCTTGCTGGCTGCCTCTTGTGGGCTGATGCCGAGATTGGTGAAGATCTCGGACATGTCGCGTCCGGTGAGGGTCTTGAAGAACTCGATTGTCGCCGGGTTCACGCCCGCATTGGTCATGCCCTTGTAGACCTCGGACACCGCCGCACCTTTGGTCTTGAGCACGTCGGCCGTGATGCTGGATTTCACGCCTTCCTTGAGCGTCGCCTCCAGGTCGTCCGGTATCTTGATGCGCTCGACCTCTATCGTGGTCACGCCCAGACCGTATTCGAGCAGCACCTTTTCCAGGTCAGCGCGCATCCGCTCGATGAAGGCGGCTCGGTCTGATATGTAGTCGGAATATGTGCTGGCCGCGGTGCGGCTGCGGATGACGGACATCATGTGGCCGCGGATCCAGGTGCTGAACGCCTCCTGGTCATAGACTCGCTGGCTGCCGACGACGTGCCGCAGGAACGACTCCACGTCGGTGACCTTCATGACCGAGAAGCCCCACATCTTGACCTCAACCGTCTCCCGGCTGTAGGCCTGGACGTAGAAGCCGAGCCGGAAGTTCTTGAGGGCGACCCAGATGACATCGACGACGTCGATTACGGGGAATCGCTCGACGTTGTGGCGCCCACCTTCGAGCACTTTGACGACCCGGCCGTTGTCTATGAAGATGGCACGTTCGTAGGGTTGTACGAGATAGAGTCCCCACCACTCCGGCACCTGCTGGTGCCAGAGCACAACATCCGGATCGGCGGGCATCTGCCTGGGAGTCGCGCCTATGATGGCCATGATGGTTCCTCTCTACTTAACACGCGAGGATTGTATGGTTGTCGCGTCCCAGTGTCAAGGCAAGCGAGCTGCCCGCTTCTCGTTCTCGGCGAAGAAGACGCGGCGGCCGCCGATGCGGAAGGTGTAGTCCGAGGCCTTGGTCGCGCCGAGGAGAGTACCAACGCTGAGCGCGGAACGCGGAATGAGGACGAGGACGAGGACGAGGAAATCGCGGAACGATGAATGCTGGCCGACGGTCTTCCGCTCACGGCTTGCGGTTGCGACGGCGGGCGGGCTTCCTTGGTGGCCTGTCGCGGGCAACCGGTGGTTCACCCAGGATCTCGGCGGGCGTCTTGCGGCCACGCTCGGTCCGGTCGAAGTCGGCGTCGAGGCTGACCAGTGTGAGGTCGTACTTCTCGGCAGCCACATACTGATAGGCGTCGTCGAAGTCCAGATGAAGGCGATCTCTCGTCTCGGCCACTGTCATCAAGTCAGCATAGTCGAGGCTCAAGTAGCGCACATCCGTGTCCAACAGCAGGTCGGAGATGAACCTGACAAAAAGGCCATCCTCCTTGTTGCGGGCCAGGATTATCCCGACCGAGTGCAGAGCGAAGTCAGTTATTGCGAGCTCGGCCAAGGGAACCGTACGCAGGAGGTCACGGACTTGCTCCGCCCGTTCCTGTTCCAGGAGCAACTCAAGCCAGACGTTAGCGTCGACCAAGAGCATCGTTCGCCCGCCATTCGGAGGCTTTGTGTTGGAGTTCTACCGAGGTGTACTTCTCGCGCAGATCTTTCAAGCCACCAGCCCAGTCCAGACGCAGTTTCTTGCGGCGCGGACGCGAGCGTCTCTGGCTCAAGAACTCCACGAAATCGGCGACTTCCCGCTGCAATTCCTCGGGCAACTCGGCGGTCTTCTTGATTACTTCCTCGATAGTCTTCATGATTTGCCTCGCGCCAATCTAGTGCCGGTTACTGTCGATCAGGTATGCCATCCGACCACAGTCGAGAGCCTTGTGCTGAAGCTCGACCGACGTGAACCTGTCCTTCAAGTGACGGCCCGCGCCGGCCCAGTCGAGCCGGAATCTGGTGCGCATCGGTCGGGCTCTGGATTCCTTCAAGAACCGCGCGAAGTCCGCCACGTCGGTCTGGAGTTCGTCGGGTAACTCCCTTATCAACTTGACCGTGTCATCCACTCTGCTCATGGTTCACATCATGTCTGCCGTATCAATATAGCTTCAACAGTAAGTGCGGTCAAGCCGGCTTTGCGGGCTCCGGGTGGGACCTGGGACACGATCCCAATTCCCTAGCGGAATTGGGTCACGTCCCTGTTGATGCGCGGGCGGCGCTAGGGCTCGGGCTGGATGCTGCAGACTTCCTTCTGGACCGCCAGCAGCACGTCTTCGTCGAGGCCACGGGCCTTCCATTTCAGGCGCAGCGCCTGGGCTGCAAGCTCGAGGCTGTCGCCCGCTATGTCCTGCTCGCGCGAGAGCTTCCAGAGCTGCCGGCCGAAGCTCAGGTAGGGGACGTAGAGGATGGTGCTTACCCCTTTGCCGTTCAGTACCTGTTTGACCTTCATGTCGTTGGCGAACATGCGAGTCATTGCTGCCTGATATCGCGACTGCATGTCGGGCCGCATATCGTCGAGCGTGGCTTTGATGCGCTCGGTATTATACTTCGTACTCCAACTCGTGAAACGCCTCATCTTGTCCGGCATCTGTGTTCTCCTTTCAGCTCGATCTGCAGATTGTGGTCCGGTACGAGCGGCAACCGCCAGCCCAGACCGAAGTCGGCCATAGCCATTATACACACCGTTCTGCGTTGCGCAATAGCTGGGCCTTCGTGGAAGCTCTGTAGCAAGCCGGTCAGTAGCTGAGATGAAGTGGCTTAGTTCTTGCAAATAAAGAAGTTAATGACATAGAAGAGGCGCGGATCGGGAATCTGATGGGCGTCCGGTAGACTGTCTACTAGACGGTCCAGCAGACAGTATGGTGGACGGTATATGAAGTGGACTAGAGGCGTAACCGCCTACTGGTGTGATGGACGGTCTATTGATACGTATTTGGGTGGGTCTACCAGTACATCAGGCACTTGCTCTATCGGTATGACTGCGTGATGGTTCGATAGATGGCATGGCGGTTCCAACTGTACACGTTACTACATACGGTCTACAGGGACAAACTGTGATTGGTCTGATGGTTGGTGATAAGGATGGTATATCGATTGGTATGGTAGACGTCCACCTGATGGCCTGTTCAATGGTCGGCACGTACGAAGACGAGCGGATGGCTGACAGCCCGACCGACATGTCGAGTCGCGTCTGCGAGCGGCTCGTGTCGGCGAAGATGAACTGAGGTCAGGCTGGAATCAGGGAGGCGACGTCGGGCCGACGTTTCCGCTTCTGCGTTGTTCAGTATCGGGACGAACGGTTGGATGCCGGGATGCTTGCCCGGTCGAGCTGGCTATCGGGTAGCGGCTGGTCTGGGAAGTTCCCCGGAATGCTCTCGCTGACCATCGAAGTGCGCGCATGCGTGCGGCGCGCGGCGGCTATACTTGACGTTTGTTTCAATGCCGGATGGTCATGGGTCTGAGCATTCCTCCGGCCGCAGAGTTGCACTCCCCGAACTGGACTGGAGGATGTCCCTGTCTTAGTTGAAAATCAGTAGCGGTTCCCCTGCCCGGATGGTAGCATCTGGGTTGTTTGAATGTTATGAAAGGAGAACCGCTGTGAGAAAGTACCGGAGATGGTCGTCGGCTGCAAGTCGGAACGTCAGGTCGGCAGGCAGGCAGGTGCTGGCTTCGCTGGATCAGGAGGATGCCTTGGAGCTATTGCAGG
>Ga0194126_10006289_pt1 | contig 16989 bp, 15 predicted proteins | sample TA2KigC150mmetaG_FD_148641 | JGI IMG/M metagenome (GOLD analysis project Ga0194126, IMG submission 148641) | Freshwater microbial communities from Lake Tanganyika, Tanzania - TA2015035 Kigoma Deep Cast 150m | ecosystem: Environmental > Aquatic > Freshwater > Lake | place: Tanzania: Lake... | reverse complement strand
CCGCCGCCCTTGCCTGATCGGTACGTGTTGTTGTGCCTGCCGGGATGGCGGAACTTGGCAGACGCGCACGCTTGAGGGGCGTGTGGGGTTTCCCGTGGGGGTTCAAATCCCCCTCCCGGCACCACGAACATTTGTTCGTATGAGTCCGAGTTCGCGTACGCTGGTAATGACCGTCACCGATGACGACGTGGGCCAGCGGGAGAATGTTCACCAGCGACCCGGCATCGGACAGCGAGTCGGTGATCTGCCCGCAGTCGTGCCTGGGGCCGAATCACCGAACGGGTGGTGCGCTAGGGCGATTGCGGCCGCACTATGCCCTGAAGATCACCAGGTTCAAGGGATGACCTTGAACGGCTTGCCACGTGCCAATCGGTACACCTGGAAATCTCTGTCCAGGGAGAAGATCGTTCCGAGCCCGCGCTCCTCGGCGAGAGCAACGAGCGTGGCGTCGGCCAAGTCCATGGGCAGGTCACGGTATCGCCTCATGAGCTCGGCTGCACGGTCGAGGCGTGCAGGCATTTCCACGACCAAGTCTCCTCGCTGCTGAAGTCGCCACAACACTTCCTGTGCCTGCCAGCCCGCGGCATCGCCGAGAAGATACATCGCCTCGGTGAACGCGGGCCATGTCGTCAGCATGGGTCCGGGCAGCTTGGCCAGCGCATCCACGCACTTCTTGTGGTCGGGTTCGCCCCGGTCAACGATGGCGACGAGAGGCCCTGCGTCGGTGAGAATCACGACCGCCGCCTGATGAGGTGTTTGAAGCTCTCGCCGGTACGTTGGGCACGGCCTCCGCCCGATCGGACGGTGCCGACGGCGTCGGCCAGCCGCACCCGCAGAGAGCCGCCCGTCTCACTCAAGTAGTGCTGCGCCGCGCGCCGCAAGACTTCCGACAACGGGACTCCCTCAGACTCGGCTATGGCACGCAGCCTGGTCTCCATCTCTCGATCCAAACGAACACTCGTAGGCAAGCCGCACCCCGCGTAGCGCCATTTTGTATGACATCTCGATGGGATTGTACTACAACCGTCGCTCGAGCGCAAGCTGATGAGATCCCATCACCGCAGCATGTTCTGCTCCGCGTCGGCCTCTGTGCTGTGGCGTTCTCTCCAAATGAGCGAGCAATGCGTCGAGATGATGCCGCCGTCCTACGCGACAGCGCGCCGGGCCAGATGCCAGGTGGGCAAATGCAGAATCCCCCTCCCGGCACCAAGTGCTTGTCCGCCAGTCTTGAGAATCGCTGCTTCCCCGCGCCGTGTCCGCCTGCTCATGACGGGCCTCAGCTTCCGCAACGCAGGAGTGGCACTGATGCCTCTAGAACCCGGAACAGCAGAAGGTTGGCCGCAAACCATATTTCCAAGGAGGGAAGGCAAAAGTCATGATGCGCCTCAGCACGTTGCTAGCCATCGGCATCGCGATAGTCGCGACCGCCGCATCCGGCTTCGCCCAGCCCACGCCGGGCTCCGAGACCCCCCACCGCGGCGGCCAGGTCGTGATCGGCTCGATCCAGGAGCCCAACGTCCTGAACCCGCTCCTGACGAACCTTACGGTATCGCAGGAAGCCTTCAACCTCGTCCTCGACGCGCTGACGAAAATCGATGACAAGGGCAACGTCATCCCGTTCCTCGCCCGGGAGCTCCCTGCCGTCTCCGCGGACGGAAAGACATACACCTACCGGCTCCGGCGGGATGTCCGGTGGCACGACGGCCGGCCGTTCACCTCCGCCGACGTCGTCTTCACCCATGAAGCGATGATGGACCCGAAGAACCGCGTCATAGGCCGACCGGCGGGGTTCTTGAATGTCGCGTCCGTCAGGGCGCCCGACGCCCACACGGTCGTGTTCAACCTCAAGGAACCGGAGGCGCCGTGGATCTACACGTGGAACGGCCTCGGGATACTGCCGAAGCACGTATTGGAGGGGCGGGACCTCAACACCGCCCGGTGGAACACCGCGCCCACGGTGGGGCTCGGACCCTTCAAGCTCGTCGAGTGGGTCTCGGGCAGCCACATACTCGTGAGCAGGAACCCCGACTACTACCTCGGTTCGCCCAACGTCGCCGCCATCGTCTACCGCATCATACCGGACGCTAACGCGCTCCTCGCGGCCATGGAGAAGGGCGACATCGACATGCGCTATGCCATCACCGCCGAGCAGGTGCCGGGCTTGGACAGGAACCCCGGATGGAAGATCTGGCGCACCCCCTCCTATTCGATCTTCCACTTCACGATCAACAACTCGCATCCCATCATGTCCGACCGGCGCGTGCGACAGGCGCTCACCCATGCCCTTGACAAGAAGGGTATTGCCCAGACCGTTCTGCGGGGGCTTGTCGAGCCGGCCTGGACTCCCATCACGTCGCCGTCGTGGGCCCATGATCCGGCGGTTCCGAAGTTCGAGTACGATCCCGCCAAGGCCCGGCAACTCCTGGACGAAGCGGGCTGGAGGCTCAACCCTGCCACCGGTGTCCGTGAGAAGGACGGCCAGCGTCTGGCCTTCTCCATCGTTAACATAGCGGGCGATGTGGAGCGGTTGCAGATAGTCCAGATCGCCCAGCGCCAGTGGAGAGAAGTGGGGGCGGCAGTCGACATCTCACCCGTGGACGTCGGAACGTTCGTGACGCTCATGCGGGGCGGCGACTTCGCCATCGGCTATGGATTCTGGGGGGCCGGGCCCGACCCGGACACGATGCTCTTCATCTGGTGGCACAGCAAGGGAAACAACTGGCTGCGCCTGAGACTTCCGCAGCTCGACGCCCTGATCGACGAGGCCAGGGTCATCCAGGATCAGCGAAAGCGACGAGATCTGTACCACAGAGCGCAGAAGCTCATCGCGCAGGAAGCGACGAACATCTTCCTCTACGAGCGGGTGTTCTTTGACGGGACGAAGACGAGGGTCAACGGATTCCGACCGGTCGCGGGAGGCGGCGTCAATACCTGGAACGCCCATGAATGGTGGGTTGGGCGCTGATGCACCGCTATGTGGCGCGACGGCTTCTGGGCCTCGTGCCACTCCTGTTCGGCATCTCGGTAGTGGTCTTTGGGCTCGTTCACACCGCGCCGGGCGGGCCGACCGCGGTGTACGCGCTCGGTCCGGACTTCACTGCGCAACAGCAGGCGGAGATCGAGCGCAGCCTGGGGCTTGACCGCCCGCTTCCGGTGCAGTACCTGGCCTGGGTCGGTGGGGTGCTTTCGGGGTCTTGGGGGACCTCGTACAAGGATGGCCGTGACGTTCGCGTCGTCATCCTGGAGCGCATACCCGCGACGCTGACGCTCATGGGGACCGCGTATGCCCTGTCGCTGTTGATCGCGGTCCCCGTGGGCGTGTTCACTGCTACGCGGCCGCGGAGCGTCGCTCGTTACGTGGTGAACGTGCTGACGCTCCTCGGCATCTCGGTACCGACCTTCTGGACCGGGCTCCTTGCGCTCATGGTCTTCTCTGCCTGGCTTGGTCTACTGCCTTCTGGAGGCATGTACACGATCGGCGCGCCTTTCTCTCTGCTCGACCGGCTCCGTTATCTCGTGATGCCGGCGCTTGTGCTGGCATTCGTGAACCTCGCGATGTGGGCGCGGTACATCCACTCAAGCCTCATCGAGGTCCTGCAGGAGGACTACATCCGCACGGCGCGCGCCAAGGGGCTGGCCTCGCGGGTGGTGGTCTTCAGGCACGCGCTGAGCAACACGCTGCTGGTGATCGTCACCCTGCTCGGCCTCTCTCTGCCCGGGTTGTTCTCCGGCGCGCTGGTCACCGAGGCCATCTTCTCGTGGCCGGGGAACGGACGTCTCATAATCGAATCGCTGCTCGGCAGGAACTACCCCGTGCTGATAGCTGACTTTATGGTCCTCGCGGTGCTTGCGGTTCTTGGCAACCTGGCCGCGGATGTCGCCTATGCCCTCGTCGATCCCCGGATCCGCGTCGAAGCGCGCGGCTAGCCCGACCGGCCCGGAGGCGCCGGGGTCGATTGCCCCCGCGTACTCGCGGAGCTGGCGCGACTTTCGCCGCAACCCGCTGGCTAGGTTTGGTGCCGCAACGATTGTCGTTCTCATCTGCATCGCCGTGTTTGCACCCTGGCTCGCCCCGCGCGACCCGGACGCCCTTGACTACTTCAACGCCTTCTCCACGCCCGGACGAACCGCATGGCTGGGCACCGACCCCCTCGGTCGCGACACCTTGAGTCGCCTGATATTCGCGACCCGTGTGTCGCTTGTCGTCGGGCTTGGGGTCTCGGGGCTTACGGTGCTGATCGGAGCCGCGCTGGGCGCGACGGCGGGGTGGAGCGGGGGGTGGGTTGACAGCGCGATCTCCCGTCTAATGGACGTGCTGTGGTCGATTCCGATGCTCCCGCTCGCCATGGTGCTCGGCGCCTTCATCAAGGTCACGCCGCCTCTACTTGTGCTGTTGCTGGGCGGGATCAGCTGGGTCAGCGTGGCCCGACTTGTCCGGGCGCAGACCATGTCGCTGCGCGAGCAGGAGTTCATTGCGGCGGCTCGTGCCATCGGTCTTCCGAACGCGCGCATCGTCATCCGGCATATCATCCCAAACACGACTGCGCCAATGGTTGTCGCAGCGACCCTGGCGGTTGCCAACGCCATTCTTGCCGAGTCCGCGCTGAGCTTTCTGGGATTTGGCGTCGATCCTTCCACCCCGACATGGGGCAACATGCTGCAGAACGCGCAGAACTACCTTAGGAGGGCGCCGTGGCTTTCGGTCTTCCCCGGCGCTATGATCGCGCTGACGGTAACCAGCTTCAACTTCGTCGGAGACGGCCTTCGCGAGGCGTTTGACCCCCGCCTGAAGCGGCGGTAGATCGCGGAGAGGAGAGAAGATCAGTGCAGCTCATAGGCATGATTGGGGGGCTGAGCTGGGAATCGTCGGCGGAGTACTACCGCATCATCAATCGCTTGGCACAGCAGAGGCTAGGCGGCGTTCACTCCGCCCGAACCCTGATGTACTCGTTTGACTTCGGCGAGATCGAGTCGCTCCAGCACATGGGCGACTGGCAGGCGGCAACGCGCCTGATGATCGATGCCGCCCAGCGCCTCGAGCGAGGCGGCGCCGACTTCCTGCTCATATGCTCCAACACGATGCACCGCATGGCCGACGACGTGGCGGCGGCCATCTCGATTCCGCTCCTCCACATCGCCGACCCCACCGCTGCTCGGATCAACGCGGCGGGGGTCGGTCGAGTCGGGCTCCTGGGAACGGCCTTCACGATGGAGCAGGACTTCTACAAGGGGCGCCTTGCTCGGCAGTTCGGTCTCAACGTCATTATCCCGGGACCGGAGGATCGCGAGACCGTTCACGACGTCATCTACCGGGAGCTCGTCCGCGGCGAGGTGCGACCCGAGTCGAGAGCGCGATTCAGGGCCGTGATCGACCGTCTCGTCGCCGATGGCGCCGAGGCCGTCATCTTGGGATGCACGGAGATCATGCTGCTCGTGCAGCCAGAGGACAGTCCGGTTCCACTGTTCGATACGACGACGATTCACGCCGAGGAGGCGGTGCTGCGGGCCTTTGAGCAGCGCCAGACACCCTGATTGCCGTGACACGCCGTGAAGGGTAGGAGGGAATGGCCGGGGAGGACCAGGGGCCGCACAGATCCATGGACATAAAGAAGGCGACTCAGCGCATGTCTGCTCGCGGGATGGACGCCCTGCTCGTGTCGGCGCCAAAGAACGTGGCGCACGTGACAGGCTTTGGCAGCCTCATGGGCGAGATGTGGTACGAGGCCGGCCTGCCCACTGCATGGGCCCTGGTGCCGGCTACAGGCTCGAACCTTGCCATGGTCGTGGCCGAGAACGAAATCGCAGGGGCCCGCGCCTCTTCGGGCATTGAGGATGTCCGCGGGTATCCGATATGGGTCGATCTCGACAGCGTGTCCGACGCGGATGTGGCCGCGCCTGACATCGCCGCTGCGCTGCGCGAGGCGCGGTCGGCCCGGCTCAAACCAGAGCGGCGGCCGGGCTTCTTTGGCACGGTAGTCATCCTCGACGTGCTGAGGCAACTCCTGATGGCGCGAGGCCTGCTGGACGCGCACATCGGGCTCGACCTCGACTTCATCTCTCAGGGCGCGTTCACGCGGCTCCATGAGGCCCTGCCGGGCGTCACGTTCGTGGACGCAAGCCCGCTGCTGCGAGAACTGCGATCGATCAAGACACCGCAGGAGATCGCCCACCTGCGCACCGCCGTCTGGGTGGCCGAGCAGGGCATTCTCGCGGCCGTAGAGGGCGTGAGCGAGACGACGAGCCACGCCGACATCCGCCTTCGATTCCAGATGGGCGCGCTTCAGGCAGTTCAGCGCCGCGGGGTGTCCGGATTCCGCATGGCCGGGGCCAGCGTTCGCATTGGGCCACATCCCTGGGTCAGCACGCCGGACGCGACCATCCGCCCGGGCGACCAGATCATGTTCGACTGCGGCGCCGACGTCTGCGGCCTTCATTCGGACATCGCCCGCACCTTCGTCTACGCCCGGGCCAACGAGGCGCAAAGACGGATCCAATCCGCACTCGTTCGCGCGCACGACGCCGCCCTGGCCGCAGTGCGGCCCGGCAGCCGATTCTGTGACGTCTATTTCGCCGGCATGGAGGCCATGCGCGCAGCCGGTTTCGGCACGTACCTCCGGGGGCACATCGGCCACAGCATCGGCCTGGACCCCCTCGAGGAGACGCCGGTGATCAGCGCGGCGGAAGTGCGCGTGCTTGAGCCCGGCATGGTCCTCGCCGTCGAGCTTCCGTGGTACATCGACGGCATCGGGGGCTTCCAATGTGAGGACGTTGTCTGCTTGACGGAGGCGGGATTCGAGGATTTCAACACGCTCACGCGCGATCTTGTTGTGATCTGACCGCCTGGCACTGCGCGCCAGGGGATTCCCCAGTTGGTGTGGGAGTTGGTGTAGGCGGTTGCACGGGAACTCGAACGTCTGTTCGCGCATCGGCGTGCTCCAGCGTCCCCAGCGTCCTGGCGAGCACTCTTTGCGGCGAGCGTCTCGCGCCAGGCCTATTGCCTTGATTCGAGGGGTGCGTGTACAATCGGGCTTGTCAGGTAACATGACAAGTCCGCCCATGGACAACACTCAACCTGACTCGCAGCGGACCGGATCGCTAGTCGGTGCCGGGGTTGCCAGGGAGACGCTCTCGCGTCAGACCGCCCAAGCACTGATCACGAGCATCCTGCTCGGCCACTTTCGGCCGGGTGAACCCCTTCCTTCATCCGGCGACCTCGCCCGCAGATTCGAGGTAAGCAGGCCGGTCATCCGCGAGGCCTTCAAGATCCTGGCCACCCTTGGAATGATCGAGACCCGTCAGGGCCGTGTCAGCCGGGTGAGCGAGCCCAGCGCATGGCGCGACCTCTCGCCCGAGATCCTGGCCGCGCGGCTAGAGGTCGGCGTGGATGATGGCATCCTTAAGGAGAGTCTCGAGCTGCGCAGGGTCATCGAGACCGAGGCGGCCGCGCTGGCCTCGGAGCGCGCGACAGATGACGATATTGCGGCGATGCGCCAGCAACTCGACGCGCTCGATGGGGTGGGCGGCGACCCGCAGGCCTACGCGGCGCAGGACGTGGCGTTCCACGACGCGGTGCTGAGGGCCACCCACAACCGGCTCTTCCTCCAGCTCATCGACTCGATGCGCGAGCTGCTCATGTTCGTGCGCAGGGTCAGCATCACCGCGAGCGCCGACCGGATCCCGACCTCGCGTGAGGGGCATCGCGCGCTCTTTGAGGCGATCACGGCCCGATCGCCGGAGACCGCGCGGAGAGCCATGTCCGACCATCTCGCCTGGGCCGAGCGGGTGAACGTCAGCGAGTACCGGACCGATCGCACGGCGCCACGCGCTCCATGAAGGGAGGCGCCGCAGCGTTGCGGGTGTCTCCCAGGACATGACCGGGGTCGTCTTCAACATCATGCGGTTCGCCGTGAACGACGGGCCCGGCATCCGGACGACCGTCTTCCTCAAAGGATGCCCGCTTCGCTGCCTGTGGTGCCACAACCCCGAGTCAATCTCTCCCGAGCCGGAGCTCTTCCTCCGCGCGGATCGGTGCATACGGTGCGGCGCCTGCGTGGAGGCGTGCCAGCAAGCGGCCATCCGGCGTGAAGGCGGCATGGTCGTGACCGACCGCCGGCTGTGCCGGCGCTGCGGGCGCTGCGTCGAGGCCTGCTGGTCGGACGCCCGCGCGGTCGTCGGCCGGGAGATGACGGTGGAGGAGGTTCTGGAGGAGGTCAGCCGCGACACCGTCTTCCACGACGCTTCTGGAGGCGGGGTCACCTTCTCAGGCGGTGAGCCGCTGCTTCAGCACGAGTTTCTGATGGCCCTTCTCGAGGGCTGCCGCGACCGGGGGATTCGAACGGCCGTGGACACATCGGGTCACGCTGACCCGGCGGTGCTTGACCGTGTGGCCGACGTCACGGACCTGTTCCTCTACGACCTGAAGCTCTTCGACGAGGAGCGTCACTGCCGGTTCACGGGCGTCTCGAACCGTCTGATTCTGGAGAACCTGCGCACGCTGGCAGCGCGGCAGGCGCGCGTCGTTGTCAGGGTTCCGCTGATACCCGGCGTGAACGATGATGACGAAAACATCCGGGCGATCGGCGGGCTCGTGGCGTCGCTTGGCATCGGCCGGATCGAGTTGCTCCCGTACCATGAGGCGGGATTGGCGAAGTACGACCGGGTCGGCAGGGCCTGCGCGTTGCGTGAGGTTACACAGCCCTCGCCGGCACGAATGGAACAGGTGGCCGCGCTGCTGCGACAGCACGTGGCCGCCGTGGCTGTCGGAGGATGACATCATGACCGATCGTGTCAGGAGACTACGCGAGCAGAGTCTCGGCGCGCCCCCGCATCTCTCGCCAGAGCGGGCGATCCTGGTGACGGCGTGCGCGAAGAACGCGGGGTTGTTCTCGGCTGCCATGCGTCGCGCGCTCGCGTTTCGGACCATCATGGAGCGCAAGGCCATCTGCTTCGGAGAAGACGAGCTGATCGTCGGCGAGCGGGGGCCTGCGCCCAAGGCCGCGTACACCTACCCCGAGCTCTGCTGCCACAGCGAGCAGGACCTGGAGGTCCTCCACTCGCGGGAGAAGATCTCGTTCGAGGTCGACGACGAGATGCGGCGAGTCTATCGCGACACGGTCATCCCCTTCTGGCAGGGACAGACGATCCGCGACCGGATCTTCCAGGAGATGACCGACGAATGGAATGCTTGCTACAGGGCGGGCGTCTTCACCGAGTTCATGGAGCAGCGGGCCCCAGGACACACGGCCCTGGACGACAAGATCTACCGCAAGGGAATGCTGGACTTCAAGGCCGACATCACGCGCAGCCTGCAGGACCTGGACTTCCACAACGACCCCGAGGCCTTCGCGAAGAAAGAGCAGCTCGAGGCCATGGCCGTCTGCGCCGACGCGATCGTGACGCTTGCGCACCGTCATGCCGATCGGGCGCTGCAGCTGGCGGCGCGGGAGCCGGATGCGGTTCGGAGGGCGGAGCTACAGGAGATCGCGCGCATCTGCCGCAAAGTCCCCGCCCACGCCCCCGAGACGTTCTGGGAAGCGCTCCAGGCCTACTGGTTCGTCCATCTCGGCGTCATCTCGGAACTGAACCCATGGGACGCGTTCAATCCCGGGCGTCTCGATCAACATCTCTGGCCGTTCTATCAGAAGGGCCTGGCCGACGGCTCGCTCACCCGCGAGAAGGCCAAGGAACTGCTGGAGTGCTTCTGGATCAAGTTCAACAACCAGCCGGCGCCCCCCAAGGTCGGGGTTACGGCCGCCGAGAGCTCGACGTACACGGACTTCGCCAACATCAATGTCGGCGGCCTGCGGTCCGACGGGAGCGACGGGGTCAACGACGTCACGTATCTTGTCCTCGAAGTCATTGATGAGATGCGTCTGACCCAGCCGAGTTCCAACGTTCAGCTTAGCCGGAAGAGCCCCGACCAGCTGCTTGGGGTCGCCTGCCGGATCATCCGCAAGGGATGGGGGCAGCCCTCGATCTTCAACGCGGACACCATCGTCGAGGAGCTCCTCCGCCAGGGCAAGACTGCCGAGGACGCCCGCTCAGGCGGGGCGAGCGGGTGCGTCGAGACCGGCGCGTTCGGCAAGGAGAGCTACATCCTGACAGGCTACTTCAACCTCCCCAAGGTGCTGGAGGTCACCCTGCACAACGGCGTGGATCCACGGACAGGGGCGCGGATCGGCCTCGCCACAGGCGATCCCGCGGCGTTCTCCTCGTTCGCCGAGGTGATGGACGCGTTTCGACGGCAGCTCGCTCATTTCGTGGACATCAAGGTGCGCGGGAACAACGTCATCGAGCGGCTTTACGCGGACTACATGCCGGTGCCTTTCCTCTCGATCCTGATCGACGACTGCATAGCCAAGGGCAAGGACTACAACAACGGCGGGGCGCGCTACAACACCAACTACATTCAGGGCGTCGGGATCGGGACGACCACTGACAGCCTGGCGGCCATTCGCTACCACGTCTTCGATAAGCAGACCCTGACGCTGGCGGACCTTTGCGGTGCCCTTGACGCCGACTTCGCCGGGTGGGAACGCATCCGCCAGGCTCTCCTGAACAAGACCCCGCGATACGGAAACGACGACGACTACGCCGACGGGTTGCTGCGGGATGTGTTCGAGGCCTTCTACCGCGCCGTCGACGGCCGCAGGAACACCAAGGGCGGGCAGTACCACATCAACTTCCTTTCGACCACGTGCCACGTGTACTTCGGTTCCGTGACAGGGGCCACCCCTGATGGGCGCGTGTCGGGGACGCCGCTCTCCGAGGGGATCTCTCCGGTCCAGGGGGCCGATCGGAAGGGCCCTACCGCCGTCCTCCGCTCCGCCGGCAAGATAGACCACGTACGGACCGGCGGGGCCCTGCTCAACCAGAAGTTCTCGCCGCAGCTGCTTGAGGGCGAGAAAGGCATAGAAAACCTCGCCTCCCTCGTGCGGTCCTACTTCGCACTGGGCGGCCACCACATCCAGTTCAATGTGATCTCGGCCGATACGCTACGCGATGCGCAGGCGCATCCCGAGCGGCACCGCGACCTGATCGTTCGGGTTGCCGGGTACAGCGACTACTTCTGCGACCTGAACAAGGCGCTGCAGGATGAGATCATCGCGCGCACCGAGCACCATTCGCCTTCCAGTAGATGCGCGCGGGAGTGAGACGCCGAAAGCAGGCCGCTAGCAGGCCACGAACAACGGTTCACCGAGGGCCCGGGTTTCGACCTCGACGCCGAGACCCGGGCCCAAGGCAGGTCCGCCCCAGCCGTCCTGCGATCGCGGCTGGTATCCGGCGACGTGCTCCTGCGTCCAGTCGTTCATGAACGAGGCGGCAAAGAGCGCCTCCGGGCGCACGCTTGCCGCGAGGTGGCTGACCGCCGCCGTGACCAGATCGCCGCCCCATGTATCCTCGATTGTCAGCGAAACCCCGAGCGCTTCGCAGAGATCACGGATCAGCCGTGCTTTGCCGAGCCCCCCAACCCTGCTGATCTTGAGGTTGATCCCTCCGGCGCCGCCCTGCTGCACGGCGGCCAGCAGCGACGGCGCGTCTACTACGATCTCGTCGTAGATCATCGGCAGCGTGGTCGCCCTGCGCACGGCGGCGCACTCCTCCAATGTGGGACAGGGTTGCTCCAGGTACACGCGCGGCAGCGGATCGAGCAGGCGCGCGGCGACGATGGCATCCTGAATGCGCCAACCCCCGTTGGCATCGGCGATGAGGACGTCACTTTCTTCGGTGACCTCGACAGCGCGCCGCACGCGTTCGGCGTCCTCCAGGGGGTTGCCGCCGACCTTCAGCTGGAAGCGGTGGATGCCCTCCCCCCGGCGTGCCCTGATGCAGGCGGCCATCTCCTCTGGACTTCCCAGCGGGATCGCCACGTAGAGCGGGTACCGGTCCTGCCGCACCCCTCCCAGCAGTGTGGCAACCGGCTGCCCGCTGATCTTGCCCAGGATGTCCCAGCAGGCCACGTCCAGGGGGCTCTTGGCATAGGCGTGCCCGCGCAGGGCGCCGTCCATTCGCTCGTTGATCAGGGCCAGATTCCTGGGATCGGCGCCGACGAGCGCCGGCGCGAGCGCCTGCAGTGCCACCCGTGCGCCTCCTGCGAAGCCTTCCAGGTATGTGCTTCCCAGCGGACAGACCTCGCCCCAGCCGGTCGTCCCCTGGTCGGTCACTACTTTCACCACGGTCGAGGGCAGAGCCCGCACGACGCGCCCTCCGGACATCACGTAGTCGCCGTGGACGTAGTTCAGGTCGTAGCCGTAGACCTCGATACGCGTGATCCGCAACGATCTCACCTCCTGCCGCCGTGCCTACCAGATGTCGCCGACCTTGAAGCCCTCCGGGAACGGATCCTCCGGATCGAGAACGTACGCGGCGAGTCCTGTTATCCAGGCCTGTCCGCTGATTGTCGGTGTGACCGCGGGGTATTCACCGACCCTGGTCTCGCCGGCCAGCCGGCCGGTGAAGACCGTGCCCAGGATGCCCTCGTGCCGGAAGTCCTCGTGCAGAGCCAACTGTCCCTTGGCGTGGAGTGTCGCCATCTTGGCGCACGTACCCGTGCCGCAAGGCGAGCGGTCGATCACCCCGGTCCAGGTGGAGGGGTTGCTCCAGTCGAGCGTGCCGGTTGAGATCGCCACCACGTTCTTGCGGTGCGCGTCCGGATGCGACGCCGGTCCCGACAATTGGGCAATCGTGACCCCCTCGAACCCGGGCTGCTCCGGATGCCGCACCGGCAGCTGCTCGCGCGCCGCCGCCTTGACCATCTCGCCGATGCGCACGATGTCACGCCCCTCATCGGGGACGAGGCGCAGACCGAACTGCGGGGCGTCGGCTATGACGTAGAACATGCCGCCGTAGGCCACGTCGACCGTAACCGCGCCGATCTCGGGCACCTCTATGACCCGGTCAAGGTGCACGGCAAACGCAGGCACATTCTGGAAGGTCACGCGGCGGACCTTGCCGCCGGCGCAGTCGGCGCGCACCCGGATAAGGCCGGCAGGGGCCTCCAGCGTGATCTCTGTCGCCGGTTCACGCATCGGCAGCATCCCGGTCTCCAGGAGCGCGGTAGCCACGCACATCGTGTTCGTCCCCGACATGCCCGGGTACTCGGTCTGTTCCATGATGACGAATCCGGCATCGGCCGCAGGGTCGGTGGGCGGCAGCACGATGTTGCAGTTCGCCGCCGGATAGCCGCGGGGCTCACGTAGCATGCGCAGCCGCAGGCCGTCGGCGTGTGTCTGGAGGTGCTTCATCTTCTCGAACATCGTGCGGCCGGGCACGTCGAGGATCCCGCCCACGATCACGCGGCCGGGCTCACCGCCTGCATGGAGATCGATCGCATGGAGCATCTGGGAGATGCGCATCGGCCCCTCCTGCGGGACATCCATCTCGGTCCCCGACTGGTCTGGAGTATACATCCCTATGACCCGGATCGGCAGCACCGGCCCCTGCTGGCACCAGGGCCTTCCCAGAAGGAACTTGGTCTTGCGCCGACAAACCTTGCCGCGGTGCCATGAACAGCAGCGCGGATCTGTTGTTTATCAACGGGCAGGTCATCACCATGGATCCTGCCCGGCCTGCGGCCGAGGCCCTGGCTACCCTGGGCAATCGCATCGCGGCAGTAGGCGCCGCGTCCGATCTGGCCGGCCTCAAAGGCCCCGCGACCCGTGTCATCGATCTTGGGGGAGCGAGCCTGCTCCCCGGGCTCGTTGACGCGCACTGCCACCTGGCCGGATACGGGATGTACCTGGCCGGCGTGGACTGCCGGTATCCGGCCGTGCACTCGATCGCAGACATCCAGGAGAAGATCCGCCAGGCGGCTGGAGCCACCCCGCCCGGGCAGTGGATCCGCGGCTGGGCCTACGACCACAAGAAGCTGCGTGAGGGCCGGCACCCAACCCGCTGGGACCTGGATGCCGTTGCTCCCCGCCATCCGGTAGTCGTACATCGCACGTGCTTCCACATCGCCGTAGCCAACAGCCGTGCGCTGGAGCTTTGCGGCATCGCCGCGGAGACGCCGGATCCGAAGGGAGGGCGCATCCTCCGCGATGAGGACGGGCAGCCCAACGGCGTCCTGGTGGACGCGGCGCTTGAGCGGCTGGGCGGGCTGGCCGAGCCGTCTCCCGACGAACTGCGCCGTGCCCTGATCGAGGGGGCCAGGGGGTTCCTCCCCCACGGCGTCACGTCCATCCACGATGCCGGCGGGCGCGGCCCGGCGCAGGTGCAGGCAGCCGTGGCAGCCAGGCGGGCCGGCGATCTAAACGTGCGCGTCTACATGCTGCTGTGGTCCTCCGCGGCTGCGGAGGAGACCTACAGCAGCTTCCTGGGAACCAGGATCGGCACGGGATTCGGCGACGACTGGCTGCGCATCGGTCACTTCAAGCTCATGGCCGACGGCAGCAGCAGCGGGCCCACCGCGGCCATGCGCGCGCACTACGACAGCAACCCGGAGGACTCAGGCCTCCTGTACTACTCCCAGGAAGAGGTGACCGAACTCTTCAGCCGCGCCTATCGTTGCGGCTACCAGTCGACCGCCCACGCGGTAGGGGATCGGGCGGTCGAGGTCGTGGTCAACGGCATCGAGGCGGCCACCGCAGGAGCCGAGCCCCTGCCAGTACCGCCCCGCATCGAGCACTGCGGGTTCGTGGACCCGGATCTTCTTCGGCGTATCAAGTCCCTGGACATCATGCCTATCCCCCAGCCGGCCTTCATCTACGACTTCGGCGACGGCTACCTGCGTGACTACGGAAGCAGGACCCGGTACATGTTCGCCTGCCGGTCGTTCTTCGACTCTGGCATCGTGGCTGCCGCCAGCTCGGACTGCCCTGTGACCAGCCCCAACCCGATGCTAGGCATCTACACCGCCATGACCCGCAGGACGCGCACCGGACAGGTGGTCGGGCCCGAGGAGGCCATAAGCCTCGAGGAGGCCCTGCGCATGTACACGGTGCACGGAGCCCTGGCCTCAGGCGAGGCAGACCGCAAGGGCAGCCTCACCGTGGGGAAGCTCGCGGACCTGACCGTGCTCTCGGATCCCATCCTGGCTGTGGGCACAGAGACAATCAAAGATGTCGTGAACGTGATGACGGTCGTGGACGGCAGGGTGGTGTTCGAACGATGAAGTGATAGGATGCCGCCTGCGCCAGGCGGCATGATACCCGCGCATCGCCGGCTTGCACTTCCTCATTAAGGCACCTAAAATGTATGTAATTGAGGAAGTCGCGCCCGGAGGGTCCAGTGTCCACGAGAACCGAGAAGCGACAGCGTCTCTTCGAGCTCGCTGGCTCCCAGGCGGGCTACTTCACGGCGGCTCAGGCACGCGAGATCGGATACAGCGCCCGCGCGATCGGGCACCATGTCCGAGCGGGGAATTTCGAGCGGGTGAGCAGGGGGTTCTATCGGTTGCCGGAGTTCCCCGGGCTTCCCAACGAAGACGTCGTAGCAGCCTGGATCGGCGCCGGGCCCCAGCGCGCAGTCGTGTCACATGACACCGCGCTCGCGCTCTACGAACTGGCACCGTCACGCGCGCGGAGGATTCACCTGACCGTCGCACTTGCGCACCGCCCGCGTCACCGCCCCAGGTTCAAGGCCGTGCGCATCCACACCACGAAGGAACCGCTCGGCAGCGACAGTGTGGTGCAGCGCTTTGGAGTGCGGGTCACATCGCCCGCGCGCACGATCGCCGATGTCGCGGAAATCGGCGCGGATCCCAGCGTGGTCATTGAAGCCGTCGCGCACGCGCTTGGCACTGGGCTCGTCACGGTCAACGAGCTTCTTGGGTCTGTCGCGGGCCGGTCCGCACGTGTGCGGCAGCTCGTTGATCGCGCCATCAGAGAGGCCGGCTCGCGTGCGCCGGTACGATAGCCCCGCTGCGTTCCGCGCTGCCGCCGAGGCGCGCCTGCGCAATCGCGCGCGCCGGCTGGGCGTGGCTGCATACATCCTACGCCGACAGGCCGGGCTGGAGCGCCTAATGGCTCGGCTCACGAGAGCCGTGCCCGGACGCTGGGCATTGAAAGGCGGGTTGGCGCTCGAGATCGCGCTTGGCCAGCACGCGCGCCCGTCGGTGGACATGGATGCGGATCATGTTCTCGGCTCATCCGCCGCTCGCGCAGATCTTCAGCTTGCCGTTGCAGAGGATCTTGGCGACCACTTCACATTCGCGATCGTTGGAAGCGAGGACCTCAGCGATGGCGGCGTTAGCCTGGCGGTGCGGTACAGGATCGGCTGCGAGCTGGGCGGGCGCCCCTTTGAGCCGCTGCAGGTGGACGTCACCGAGGCCCCGCCTGACCCGTGGGACGCCGAGCCGGCGCAGCGGCCCGGCCTACTGGAGGAACTCGGGCTTGGCCCCATCCAGGTGCTCGTCGCGCCGCTGGAGCGTCAGATTGCCGAGAAGCTGCACGCCTATACGCGCACGTACAATGGTGGCACGACCCGCGCAAAGGACCTTGTGGATTTCGTCCTCATATGCAGGCACGCACGCATGGACGCGCATCGCCTGAAGGACGCGATCTACAGTGTCTTTGGTCGCCGCGGAACGCATCCGGTTCCCGACAGGCTACCGGCCCCACCTGCCGAGTTGGGTGTCTCCTACCGACGGGAGGCGATTGACGTTGGCATTGAGCCATCGTCGGAGGCGGGGTACAAACTCACCGCTGCGTGGTTGGATCCGGTCCTGGCCTGCACCGCCAGCGGCGCTTGGGATCCAGACAGGGCACAGTGGGTGGGGTAGCGCGCCGCGAAGACCTCGAGGACTGGCCTGCCGTCCCAGCCATCCGGAATCGCAAGACCGAGCGCGTGGAGGATCGTGGCGGCCGTGTCGAATACGCGGACCGGCTGCTCGATCGCGTGCCCCTTCTTCACGCCGGCCCCCAGGGCGATCCAGGGGATGGTCATCACCTCCGGCACGATGACCACGTGGTCCTTGTCGATGCCGCCGTGGTCGGCTGTGACGATCACGAGGGTCTGCGCCTCGATGCCGGCGTCGCGGAGCGCCTGGCG
>Ga0194126_10006288_pt1 | contig 16990 bp, 14 predicted proteins | sample TA2KigC150mmetaG_FD_148641 | JGI IMG/M metagenome (GOLD analysis project Ga0194126, IMG submission 148641) | Freshwater microbial communities from Lake Tanganyika, Tanzania - TA2015035 Kigoma Deep Cast 150m | ecosystem: Environmental > Aquatic > Freshwater > Lake | place: Tanzania: Lake... | reverse complement strand
CTTTTTGAGGGGCTATCCTGTTGACCAACTGGGCGTTTTCCTCTTTTGCTTAGTTATCACCTATGCAATTGTCAGGCATAATTTGTTGGATATGGACCTTATCATGCGTCGCGGCATATTCGGCGGTGCCATGATGGGTTTGTTTCTGGTCACCTATTCGTTTTGGTTCACCGTGGTATATATGTTATCTGACAGGCAGTTGAGCGTTGGCGCTGCTTTCGGAGTAGCGTTACTGACGGCTTTCTCCGCTGGTTTGTTCTGGTATAAGGCTCGGGTTTTTCTATTTGACAGGGTAGACCGTATGTTCTATGGCGAGCGTTATGAATACCGTCAAGAGCTGTCTGATTTTATTGCCAAAAAGATTAGCGGCGTTTTCAGCCTGAAAGAACTGGGGGAGGGTTTGCTACCCCTGTTTGTTGGCAGCCTGGGTTCCCAACATGCTTATCTATTCCTGTCTCACGCGGTGGTGACTGATTTTGTAGTCGAATTTGTCGAGCCTGAGGATAGAAATCGTTTACCACCGAGGCTGAAAGCGGATAGCCCCATAGTGGAGTGGATGAGATGTGAAGGCAGATATCTTAGCAGGGATATGGTAGATGTATTTCCAGAATTTCGAGCACTCAAAGGCGAGGAACTGGAGGAGTTCAGAGGGTCTGGAATGGAGCTGTTGTTTCCCGTTGTAAGCAGGGGGCAACTCATAGGTATATTGGCTTTAGGCCCACGAGGAAATGGGAAGTACTCGCTTGATGACATAAACTTCGCTAAAGACATGGTTGACCGGGTGGCAGCGAGCTTGGAAAAGGAATATCTGCAGGAGCAACTCAAGAGGCATGAACAGGAACTATCTCTCATTAGCCGACTCTCTGGCGTAATGACGTCGAGTTTGAAGATACAGGAAGTCTATGATGCTTTTGTTGCGGGATTGCGAGAGGTGGTTGATGTTGACTGGGCAACGGTTGCTTTGATAGAGGGCGTTTACCTACGTTTCGAAGCGCTCTCAACTGAAGTGGGCTCGGCGTGGCAACCTGGAGAGCGGATACCCCTCAAGGGCACGGCTACCGAGTGGCTGGTCAACCGCAGGCGAGCGTTTGTGGAGTCGAACCTGAGCAACAAGGCAAGATTTTGGACTGGCGCGGAATTCGTAAAGCGAGGAATTAGGTCTATAGTCTATGTTCCCCTATTGGTAAAGAACGAAGTAATCGGGAGCCTGATAGTCGCCAGTCGGCGCCTCAGGGCCTATACTCCTGAGCAGGTTCATCTGTTGGAGCGTCTTGCTTCCCAGGTTGCCATGCCAGTGGAGAATAGTCGACTGTATTCCAAGGCGGAGCAAAGAGCGCTAGTTGATGAGTTAACCGGACTTTTCAACCGAAGATACTTTGATGAGTGCCTTACGCGGGAGATCGACCGACATTCCCGCCATGGCGGCATGCTATCCCTGGTGTTGCTCGACCTTGACGTCTTTAAAGAATATAACGACAAATATGGCCATTTAGCAGGAGACCGGGTACTGACGACAATTGGAAAGATGATGGAGAAGTCGATAAGGAATGTTGACATGGCGTTTCGTTATGGTGGGGATGAGTTTGCCATCCTCTTGCCGAACGCTGATGGGAACAACGCCTTTGTTGTAGCTGAGCGTGTCCGTGCCAGGATAGCCCATGAGATGAAAGGTGAACGGACGGGAATAACTGCCAGTCTCGGCTTGGCTACCTGGCCAAGTGACGGAGTTACGCCAGATGAAATCGTCACTGCTGCCGACCGGGCTCTGTATTATGCCAAGCGAACCGGCGGCAACCGGACAAGCGTGGTTTCCAAGATGCTGCCGCAATTGCTTGATTCTGCCTCACCGGTTGCCACGTCGGAAAAGGAAGCCTTGAGCGTAATCTATGCCCTTGCTTCGACGATTGAGGCCAGGGACCAATATACTTACGGTCATTCCCGCGATGTCAGCAGATATTCAGTAGCTTTGGCTGAAGCTCTGGATTTGCCTTCTGAAAAAGTGGCTGCAATCAGTACCGCAGCTTTGTTACACGACATCGGGAAAATAGGTATACCAGACGAAGTACTCAACAAGCCCAGCAAACTGGATGCCGAAGAATGGGAGCTGATCAGGTCCCATCCCCGCCTTTCCGCAACCATAGTTGGCCACGTGCTCACTCTGACATCCTGTCTGCCGGCTGTGCTTCATCATCACGAGCGATGGGATGGCAATGGGTATCCCTCTGGGCTAAAAGGCGAGGCTATCCCACTTGAAGCTCGCATTCTCACTGTAGCAGATGCTTTTGAGGCAATGATATCTCCACGCCCATATCGTGATTCGATGTCTTACAAGGAAGCGGTGGATGAGCTAAAACGTCGCAGTGGTAAGCAGTTCGACCCAAGGCTGATTGAAGCGTTTTTGCCTATAGCTTTGGCTACAGCGCCGGAGGAGCTAGAGACGGCAGAGGAGATTCCTCCTAGGAAGTCGGTTCGGAAACCTTAACCAGAACGCAGATATTCCTGGAAAAACATTTCACAGGGAAACGATAAGCGCTCTCCGGGAACATGCGAAGGATTTCGAAGCCCGCCTTGCGCAATTCACTGCACAGCTCGTGGTAGGTATACAGGTAGTGGTAACGGTGCAGGATTTCGCCCTTTGATTTCCATGGCACCTGGACCTCCTTGCCTTTTAGCCAGAAACTAGGTTGACACCGGTTCCACACTGTGACAAAAGCCTCACCTCCGGGTTTGAGCACTCTTTTGAGTTCTTGAAAGGCTTGCCGTCTCTGTCCCTGCCCTTCGATATGGTGGTACGCAGCAACGGCTATGACCCAGTTGAAGGCGGCATCGGCAAAAGGCAAATGCACGGCATCGGCTACTGCCAGGTTAGCTCTAAAATCAAATTTAGCAGCATACTTCTGTGCCATCTCGACCATTCTCCTGGAGAAGTCGGCGCCGTAGAGGCTGAACCCGCTCCTGAAGGGCAAGAAATCGGGACCATGCGCACAGCCGATATTCAGCAGCTTTCCCTTTTGCCACCTGAGCGCCAGCTCCTTAAGCTCGGGGGCGAAGCGAGACCAATGCCTGACTCGATACCAGCTCTCAGCAATTTCATCGAATGTCTCTCGACTTGATTGCGTTGTCAACTGTTTAATTCTGTTTTGTCTTGGCATGGCAATCTGTTAGACTTGGTATGTACAATCATACTACATGCGCCTACTAGCAAAGCATAGCGTGAGGAAAATTTCAAGGACTATATCGGGAGTGACGCCAGTGGCAGTGATGGGCAAGCCTGTTGGCTGCCCCGGCGAATGTGTCTATTGCCCCAGCTTCCCCGATTCGCCCAAGAGCTACACCTCTGAGTCACCAGCCGTGCTCAGGGCAAAAGCCTGCAATTATGAGGCAGGGCAACAGGTAACAGAAAGACTGCGAATTCTTTCAGGCATGGGACACCCGGCTGACAAGGTAGAGCTTATCGTCATGGGTGGTACCTTCCTGGCTTATCCCAGCGAGTACCAGTATCAATTCATCAAGGACTGTTACGATGCGCTGAATGGCTTCCCTGCATCGAGTCTAGAAGAGGCAAAGGCAGCGAATGAGACCGAGGAGCACAGGTGTGTGGGGTTATGCATCGAGACCAGGCCTGATTGGTGTGGGGAAGAGCAGGCCAAAGCGATGCTGGAGTTCGGCACTACACGCGTGGAGCTGGGGGTGCAAACTCTGGATGATGATATTTTCCGGCTGGTAAGGCGCGGACATGCCGTGGCTGACGTGATAAAAGCTACCAGGTTGCTCAAAGAATATGGCCTGAAAGTCTATTACCACTGGATGCCCGGGCTACCCGGCTCTGATGTGGGACATGACCTGGAGATGTCCAGCCAGCTCTTCAATGCTGCGGATTTCCGTCCTGATGGAGTCAAGATTTATCCCACGCTGGTTGTGAAGGGAACAGAGCTGGAGAAATGGTACAGGGAGGGGCGATACCAGCCTTATCCTGATGACGAGATGGCAGACCTGGTGATGGACATCAAAACTTTGATTCCGAAGTATGTCAGGATACCGCGTGTCATGCGAGATATGCCCCCACAATTTATTGTCGCCGGATGTAAGGACCTGGCTCTCAGAAGTGCGGTGAAGAAGCGGATGGAGGAAATGGGGGCTCAGTGTCGTTGCACACGCTGTCGCGAATATGGGCACCGATTAAGGGATGGCTGGAAAATCGGCGAGCCACAGTTAAACAGGTTTGACTACGAGGCATCGGATGGGAAGGAGATATTTCTGTCACTCGAAGATGAAAGGGAAACGTTGTTCGGTTTATTGAGGTTGAGGGTTGGTGGGCTGGCAGTGGGGAGGGACAACACGGCTATGGTCAGGGAATTGCATGTTTTCGGCTCTGAAGTTCCGCTAGGCGAGAGAAACAATATTGCGATTGCGGTACAGCACAGGGGGCTGGGTAAGGAGTTGTTGGAAGAAGCTGAAAGAGTGGTGCGTGACGAATTCAAGATGAGTCGCATAGCTGTTATAAGTGGTGTAGGTGCCCGGGAGTATTTCCGTAATGAGTTCGGCTACAGACTTGAAGGCGCCTATATGGTCAAGGACCTTATGTATACAGGTGGCAGGAGACGAAGTGGCTCTTAGAGAGTTCTACTAACTTCGGCTCATCCTGGCTACAAGGCTTAAATGCCTTACGACATCGGGGATGGAAGTGGCACCCTGTAGGTGGATTAAGGGGGGAAGGCACATCGCCACTGAGCAGAACCTCTTTTTTAGCTTTCGTTTTGAAGCTTGGGACGGCAGCCAGCAAGGCCTGTGTGTAGGGGTGCATGGGTTTAGCGAAAATCTCTGCTTTGTCGGCTAGCTCAACGATTTTGCCCAGGTACATAATGGCTACGCGGTGCGCCATGTGCCGTATCACTGCCAGGTCGTGGGCAATAAACAGGTAAGCCAGCCCGAATTCCTCCTGTATATCCATCATCAAGTTAAGTATCTGGGCCTGGACAGACACGTCTAAGGCGCTTACCGGTTCGTCGGCTATAATCAGCTTGGGGTTGATGGCTAAAGCACGGGCAATGCCGATGCGTTGCTTCTGTCCGCCGCTGAACTCGTGGGGATAGTGGTTGGCTTGTCTGGGGTCCAGACCAACCTGTTTCATCAACTCGGCTACCCTCTCGTTACGCTCAACATCACCGCCAACGCCATGTACAACCAGTGGTTCGGCTATGGAGTCTCCCGCAGTCATCCGGGAGTCAAGCGAAGCGTCCGGGTCTTGTAGCACTATCTGGATTTCCTTTCGGAGTGCACGCAGCCTTTCCTTATCCAAAGTGGTTATGTCACTGCCCTTGTAGAGGATTTTGCCACTGGACGGTTCTTCCAGTCTCAATATCGTCCTGCCGAGGGTCGACTTGCCGCAACCCGATTCGCCGACCAGTCCCAGAATTTCGCCTTCTGCCATGAGGAATGACACGCCATCGACGGCTCTGACCTCGCCGACCTGCCGAGAAAGCAGACCAACTGTGACCGGATAATATTTTTTTAGGTCTATTACTTGTAGTAACTTATGATTTGCTGTTGACTTCATGACGCATACAAGTGGCAGCTTACTGCATGGCCCTCGGCAACAATTGTTGGGGATGGCACTTTTCGCCTGCAGATATCCATTGCCTTTGGACACCTGGGGTGGAAAGGACAACCAGGAGGAAGCTCGATGGGGTTTGGTGTGTTGCCAGGGATAGACTCCAGCCTTTTTTCGCTCCTAGACATATTGGGCAGGCAAGCTATTAACCCTCTGGTATAAGGATGCCTGGGATTTTTAATGATTCTGGAAACTGGAGCTGTTTCCACGTCTCTGCCGCCGTACATAACCACGGCTCTATCGCCGATCTCATTTACGATGGCAAGGTCATGGGTGATGAATATGAAAGACATCTGTTTCCTTGCCCTTAGATTCCGGAATATCTCCAGAATCTGCGCTTGTATGGTCACATCCACTGCGGTAGTAGGCTCATCAGCGATAAGAATTTGAGGGTTGCAGGATAAGCTCATGGCAATCATAGCCCGTTGTTTCATGCCACCAGACAACAGGTGGGGATAGGTATCTATAACCCGTTCTGCCGATGGTATACCCATTTCTTCCAGCAATGCCAACGCTCTAGCTCTGGCCTCCCTTTGGCTTATCCGCTCATGAAGCTCAACCTGCTCTATAATCTGGTTGCCAATGCTCAGCACGGGATTAAGGGCTGATTGCGCTTCCTGAAAGACCATGGCGATGTCTTTTCCCCTGATTTGTCTGAGTTGCCTGGTGGAGCATTTCACCAGGTCGATATCCCCGAAGGAAACCTGACCATCGACTATCCTGGCCGGCGGACTGTCTAGCAGTCTAAGTAAGGATAGCGCCGTCACTGACTTGCCACAGCCCGATTCGCCAACCAGACAGAGACATTCTCCGCGACTAAGGTTGAAGTTCACGCCGTTGACCGCTTTGACCACGCCACGAGTAGTATAGAAGTAGGTCTTCAGGTTTTTTGTTCTCAATATCGTGTCGTTCATGGGTCTCAAATTTTGCTCTTTGGGTCGAAGGCGTCTCTAAGGCCATCGCCCAGGAAATTAAAGGCGAGCACAGTAAGGAAGAGCATAATACCTGGTCCCACAGCTATCCACCATGCTGTATCAAGCGTGTGCTGACCAGCAGATAGGATTATCCCCCAGCTAGTCCATGTAGGGTCGCCCAAGCCGATAAAACTCAGGGCGGCTTCTGCCATTATCACACCGGGAATTGATAGCGTCGTTATCACAATTATCAGGCTCATGACATTTGGTATTAGGTGTCTGAAGATAACGCGGCGATCGCTAGCGCCAATGGCTCTGGCAGCAGTGACAAACTCCCTTGTTCTTAGCGACAGCGATTCGCTCCTGATAAGCCGTGCTGTACCGGTCCAGCCGGTCAAGCCTATGGCCAGCACAATGAAAATCAGGCTATGGCCAAAAATGAAAACAATGAGCACCAGCAACAGGAAAAAGGGGAAGGTCATCATAATATCGGTAAACCTCATCAGGGCATTGTCTACCCACCCGCCTGAGTAAGCTGAGAGGACGCCGATGATAGTGCCGAGGATTATGGCCATGCCCGTGGCTATCAAACCCACTAGCAAAGATATCCTCGCCCCGGATACTATCATAGCCAGCAAATCTCGGCCCTTGTTATCTGTGCCCAGTGGGTGTTTCCACGTCCCCCGTATTATGGTAGTGGTGAACTCGTCAGTATTTATGTCATAGATTGATTTCTCAATGGAGAAACCTATTGGGGGTAAATTCTTCTCATCAAAATTGACCTCTGTGGGGTCCATGGTGAAAAAGGGCCCGAACAATGCCAGGAAAATCAGAAATATGATAAAGGCAAGGCCAGCTATTGCCAGCTTGTTGCGGCGAGTCCTTTGCCAGTAGTAGCCGGCTAACCGTCCGCCGGCACGTATAGATGTGCTAGTACCTGCAGTCCTGTACTTCATTTCTCAGTCATATCTTATTCTGGGGTCCAGGTAAGTATAGGTGATATCGGTCACCAGATTTATCATTAATACCAATAAGGTGCCGATGAGGGTCACAGCTACCACTATGGGGTAATCGTTGGCAAAGATGGCGTTAAAGGATACCTGTCCCAGGCCGGGGATACCAAAGACAATTTCAGTGAGATAGGCTCCACCAAAGACGATGCTGCCCAGGTCAAACATGATAATAGTAATCAGAGGTAACATAGCGTTTCTGAATACGTGTTTCCCGATAACGGTGTGTTCAGGAAGTCCCTTGGCGCGGGCGGTGGTGACAAATCCCTTTCTCAGGTTATCCAGCATAGCTGACCTGGTATATCTTACGTAGCCAGCTACCATCCCCGTGCCCAATGTCATCACTGGTAGAACCAGTGCCTTAAGATTTTCCAACGAGAAAAGGGGCAGGGTAGTGTCATAATAAGTCTTGAATATACCCATTTTCACCGAGAACACAAGGATGAGCATAACGCCCAACCAGAAGTTGGGCAAAGATATGCCGACAAACGACATAAAAGTAAGGGCGTAATCGGTCTTGGTGTACTGCTTGACCGCAGAGTAGATGCCAATAAGTATCCCGAGGATAGCAGCGAAAATGCTGCTGAGCAATATGAGCTGGAAGGAGTAAATCCAGTGTGTCTTTATCAGCTCCATCACGGGCATAGAGGTGCTGAAGGACCATCCCCAGTTGCCGCGGAGCAGGTTGCCTATGTACTCGAAATACTGTTCCCACAGCGGCTTATCCAGCCCGTATCTGGCTTCAATAGCAGCTACAACCTCAGCTACATCCTGACCGCTGGCAGTGAGATTGGCCAGATATTTGTCAGCAGGAGAGCTGGGGCCAACTCTGACCAGCACGAAGGTAATCGTTAATATGCCCCAGGCGATGATTACTGAATAGATGAGCCGCTTGATTATGTAATCTCTGAGCCAGGTTTTTCCCATGATGGTGAAGGGTTGAGCCTATCGCAATGACGACCGCAGGGAAAAGAATACCAGACTACTAACTTTATTTCTATAAGAGAGCACCGCGAGGCAGTCCGAAACCTCCCAAAACAACGCGATTCGTGCAGGGGTGGGGCTTGCCTATCCCATTCACGCCCCACCGGGATTTTTCGCTTCGCCCAGAATGACGAGGTGTCTATCTCACGGGCATGCCTGAAGGTGCGCCCCTACATTTTGTTTTTGGACAGCCTTTCGCGATGACAGTCGGCTAGCACCTATTCAAAATACCAAAGGTAATAGTTGTAGCCTATGCTAATCCCTGGTTCTATGCCCTTGACTTTCTTCTGGAAGCCAAGATTACTCCTGGTGAAGGTGAGAAAATCAACGGGCTGTTCTTCTGATATGAGATGGGAAAGTTCGGCGTAAACCTGCCGTCGGAAGTTCTCATCTAGTGACTCTCTGGATTTGGCCTTGGCGAACAAGGCATCTACCTCTGTGTTATAGAAGCCAATGAAGTTGAGCCCACCATGAGTGGTGAAAAAGACCTCGCTCCCCGAGGGAGCCTTCACATCAGTGCCAAATCCTAGGAGAATAAAGTCCCACGGTTCTTCACTGACGGCATCAGGCCCATTGTTGTCACCCGGTTCCTGGTCGCTCCCGGGCACCTTGTTGTACATATATTGCCTGATTAGCATTGACCAGGGAACATATTTGTTCTCCACGTGTATTCCGAGCCCCTTAAGCTCTTTTTGTATATAGGCGGCTACCTGCCCTGTCAATTCACTGCCGGTTGATGTTGCCAGCACCAGTTTGAGCTGGTCCCCCTTCTTGTCTGTGACCTGGATAGTGCCATCTTCCCTTTTCACCCCATAGCCTTCCTGGTAAAGGATTTCAGCCGCTTTATTCTTGTCGTATAGCTCACCCACTCCATATTTGATGACACTTTCATCGTTATACCAGGGAGACACCTTGGGAATGAAGCTGTAGGCAGGTTCAGCGAAGCCAAGGTACACTGCCTGGCATAATGATTCTTTCCCTATGGCCATTGACAGGGCTTGCCTTATCCTTTTATTTCTTAGCCCTTCCCAGCCATTATTTCTCTGGTTATATGCCAGCAACACATAACCGCTGCCGGGCACCGTGTAAACTTGGATGTTCTTCATATTGCGAAAGCGGTTGGCCTGCTCTGGCTCGATGCTGGTATAGGTGATATCGCCGGCCTCCAACGCAGCCTGTCTTGTGGCAGAAGTGCCGAATATTTTGATTACGTATTGCTCGAAATACGGCGCCCCAACAGGTTTGCCCAAATAATAGTCGGGATTCCGCTCTACTACGAACCTGTCGTTCCTGATCCATTCTTTAAAACGATAAGGCCCCAGATTGCCGGTGTAGGTGAGCTTATTGAACTCCGGCGCCTCGGTAAATGCCTTGACGTCGCCTTCATATTTGCTAGCAATTGACTTTGGTAAAGGCATGAGGTCATAGATGTTGTAGACAAATTCGGCATCAACCGTTTGGCGGGTTATAGTAAAGGTGGTATCGTTGACCACCTCCGGCTCTACAAATATCTTTTTACCGTTTACTTCTTCCATCCAGTTGCTCTTGTAAGGATAGTTGAGCCAGTCGGAGCACATCAGGTTCTTCAATGTATAGACGTAGTCCTCTGCAGTAACCGATGAGCCATCAGTCCATTTGAGGTCATCTCTGATGGTAATGGTATAGACCAACCCGTCAGGCGACACCTCTACATCTTTGGCCAAGCAGAGAAGCACGATGTCGAGATTGTTGTCATAGGTGGCCAGCGAGTCTAAAGTATGGCCAACGTAACTGAAGGAGCTGCTATCGGCAGCCAGTATCCAGTTGAGAGTTTCGGCATCACTTGGGCTTCCTTGAATGAATACATCTTTTACCTGTCTCTTGCCGCCGGCACAGCCTGTAACCAGGGTGACCAGAGTTACAGCGAGCACGAGAAGCACCGCAATTTTTCTCATCTATCTAACCTCTCTTTTTATGTTCTAGGCTTCTTCTGTTTGTCTTGCCTTATCTTTGCCTGTTGCTTTATAGCCTTGCCTGACTTAAATCGGTTCAAGTTCAGGAAGCCTTTGTTTTGTCCCTTCATTTTCCGCTCAGACTTTAGACGAATGACTCCATCAACTGACGGATGGCATCGTCCACCGCGCCTGAAGTCTCTTTAGTAATGCGGTTGATAATTTGGTCAACTTTCTGGTATCTGGCAGCATCGTAGAGGTCATCGAGCTTCTCGTAAAACCCGGCTCTCCTACCAAGCCTGAAGTTGAGCCTTTCTTTTTTCGGCAAAGCCAGATACCGATTTATAGCAGCCAGGCAGTCCTGCTTAGCTTCAGGGAACTTTCCCTCCAGTTCAGGCAACAGGTTAAGCACGTGGTCACTCTTAAGTTCACTGGTTACCTCGAGCTTTTCAATGAGGTTTCCAATTTCCTCGATTACCTCATCCTCACTTTGCAGTTCGAAATCCCCGCTTTCAATTTTTGACCATAAATCCATACCTTGGCGCACATATAGCGTTCGTATCCTGATATAGTCTGGGTCTATTTCATTGAGCACTCTGGCCGTCTCTGTAGCATGGTGCACGGTCATCTTCCTGCCACCAAGGCCAGGCATTATATATTCGCTCAACGAAATGCCGGCTGCTTTTACGTTCTTGCCCCCGTTGATATGCTCCTCAGCGGTAACGCCTTTGTCCATGTAGCTGAGCACTAGGTCAGAGCCGCTTTCCAAGCCTATGTGCAGACGGGAGAGGCCAGCTTCTTTCAATTGTATTAGTTCCTCGACCGATTTCTTGGCGGCGGTCTTGGAACGTGCATACGAGGTTATCCTGGTCAATTCCGGGAATGTTTTTTTAAGGTAAGAAATCACCTGCACCAAATCAGGTGTCCTCATAATGAGGGAGTTGGCGTCCTGAAGGAATGCACAGTCCCCGCCTGCCCAGAGCCACAAGGCCACATTGCGAATGCTGAAGTTATACTGGCCCTGGCTATAGATTGCAGCAGCTATTTCTCTCGTTCGGTTGCCATTCCCGGTCTTCCAGGCGAGTTGCTTTATGTCATCGGCAATAGCCTTGGCGGTATCTATGTCTTTGATTACATCCTCGGTCGGTCTTAGTTCGAACCGCTGGCCTCGGTAAACGGGGCAGAATTGACAACGATTCCATGGACAATTCCGCGTTGCCCTTATTAGCAGAGAATATGCCTCGCTGGGCGGCCTTATCGGTCCTTGCTCAAAGGTGCGTTCAGTCAATTTGGGAGAAATCATGTTTTCTAATTATAACTTCGAACCTGCATACTGGCAATGTTGTCGTGGCTAGCAAATTGCAGGGCTAGAATGTGGTTACAGGCTTGATGGTATAATCTAAGCGCTGTCATGAGCAAGGTCAAAGTGATATCGTTTGATGTAGAGGGAACGCTGGTGACTCCGGATTTCAGCTATGCCATCTGGTTTGAGGCTATTCCTCGGTGCTATGCTGAGAAAAATAACCTGGATTTGGAACGGGCCAAGGTGCTGGTACGAGAGGAATATGAAAAGGTGGGCGACCAAAGGCTAGAGTGGTACGATGTTCACTACTGGTTCGACAAGCTCTCTCTGGGCATTCCTCATCCTGTGATGGCAGAATGCAGCAGCCGCGTGCAATACTATCCAGAGGTGCAAGACCTGCTTGCTTCACTGAATGGGAAATACAAGCTGGCTGTGGCCTCTGGCTCGCCTAGGGATTTTCTCTTCTATTTGCTAAAGGATATTGAGCGCTGCTTCATCAAGGTTTTTTCGTCGGTCTCTGATTACAAGCAACTGAAGACACCTGAGTTCTACCGGGAGATGTGCAGGGTATTGGAAGTCCACCCGGAACAAGTCATACATGTGGGCGATAACTGGCAATTTGATGTTTCAGCACCTAGCGAGGTTGGTATCCACGCTTTCTATCTGGATAGGGAAAGTAAAGGCGGGAAACCGAATTCATTATCGAGCTTAGCGGAGCTGAAAACCTATTTAGAAGTCTGATTCTCAGACTTGGCGGAACAGCCTTTGTTCGTATTTGGCGAGACCGAAACCTGCGTTACAGGGGTGAACGCAGTTGAAAGTAGTCTACCACGAGCTTTATAAGCAAGTTTACACTTCTGACCCCGCGGCAGAGCCAGGGCGGATTGAGTCTATCCTGAAGACGTTGGAGGGCAAATATCGGTTTGTTCAGCCGAAACCAGCCACAGAGAGCGACCTCAGTAGAGTCCATACCCAGTTCCATATCGAATCCGTTAAGAGGGACATTAAGCTCTACAAGATTGCTTGTCTAGCGGCAGGAGGAGCTATCAAGGCAGCCGAGATAGCCGTGGAGGGCGAGCCCAGTTTCGGCCTGATTCGACCACCTGGTCATCATGCCAGCCCTGACCATTGTTGGGGCTTTTGTTTTTTCAACAACATCGCTGTAGCGCTGGCGAAACTATTGGAAGACGGCCTGATCAACAGGGCGTTGATACTTGATTTCGACCTTCATTTTGGTGATGGCACGGACAACTATTTCAGAGGAAGCAATACGAAGTATTTCCAACCCAGAACTAGCGAACGCAGGGCGTTTATTAGAGAAATCGAAAGGGTTTTTGAGGCGGAAGAGGGTTATGGCATTTTGGCTGTTTCGGCAGGGTTTGACAGGCATATTGCTGACTGGGGTGGGCAACTTGCCACCGATGACTATCGGGCTATTGGCAGGTTGGTGAAAGAAGCGGCTGAGAAAAATTGTCGAGGCAGAAGATTCGCTGTCCTGGAAGGCGGCTATAATCATGACGTCCTGGGAACTAATGTAGAGGCTTTCCTTGAGGGGATGGACTAATTTTCAGCGCTCGTCGCTCAAAGGTAGTCCTTTAGAGTCTTTTAACCCTGACCTGAGGGAGCAGCTTTTCTACATCCCGTCGGCGGCATAGCTCTGTGCCCGGGGTCAGCGTTGCGGCTGTGCCGGCAGCTACCGCTAGCCGGGAGGCCTCTAATATATCGTCTCCCCTGGTCAAGCTTAGCACCAGCGCTGCTACCGTAGAATCTCCAGCGCCAACCGTGCTGCGAACTTGTACCCTTGGTGCTATCACCTTCAGCATTTTGTCGCCATCAGAAATAATAAGTCCATCCTTACCTCTTGAGATAGCCACGATTTCAATGCCTCTGGCAAGGAGCTTCTTTACCGCTTTTACGATTGCTGCTTCGTCTCCGAGCTTAGTGCCCAGCAGCACTCCTGCTTCATAGACGTTAGGCTTGATTAGCGTAGGTTTTGCCTTTATTCCTTCCTTCAGCCATTCTTCATCGGAATCGAGTACAGTTCTGATGCCCTGCTTCTTTGCCGCCTCTATCAGTTTCTTATAGATGTCGTCGGGCACGCCGGGTGGTACACTACCCGCCAGCACCAGGTAATCGGGCTTGGGTTCCAGGTATGTTATCTTGCCTGTAAGGCTGCCTAACTCACTCTTGGAAATGGTCGGACCGGGGGCATCTATCCTGGTCTGGCTGTTATTGCTCAGGTTGGTGATGATAAGATTGCTCCTGATGTCCCCCTTGATTGTAGTGAAGTCGAAGGGTACTCCCTGCTGCTGAAGCAGTTGTTTCAGGATATCTCCATCGATGCCCCCCACGAAACCGTAGGCTATGGTTTTGCCGCGAAGCTCGTGAACTACCCTGGAGACGTTTATGCCCTTGCCTCCAGGGTCACGGCGCATGCTAGTCCAGCGGTTAGCCTCTTCCAGCACTAATCTTTCGACAGTAAACGTCTTGTCCAGGCTGGGATTTAAGGTCACTGTAGCAATCATCTAAATCATCTCCACTTTTAACAGGTTTGTGCTACCCGACACTCCAACAGGCACTCCGCCAGTGATCACTATCAAGTCACCTTTACCAGCCAGACCTATTGCCTTGGCCACTTTGGCTCCTTGTGCGAACAGATCAGATATTCTGGAAGCGTCCGGGACTTTGAAAGCACGCACCCCCCAGGACAAGGACAGTTGTCTCTGTGTGATTTGGCTGGAAGTGATTGCCAGGATTGGTACCCTGGGTCGGTATTTGGCTACGCGTCTGGCAGTGCTTCCTGATGACGTAAAAGCGATGATAGCAGCAGCCCCAAGCTGTTGAGCAGTGTGGCAGGCAGCGTAGCTGATAGCGTCATCCGTCTGAGGCTGGAGGTCCTTGCCTTTGCTTGCCAGGATTTCTTCATAAGGCAGAGCGGTCTCCGCCTCCAGGGCTATCTGCGACATCATGATTACTGCTTCCTTGGCATAGTTGCCGATTGCTGTCTCCGCTGAAAGCATCAGGGCATCGGTGCCATCAAAAATAGCGTTGGCAACATCGGTAGCCTCAGCTCGAGTAGGAGTAGGTGAATCTACCATCGATTCCAGCATTTGTGTGGCTACGATAACGGGTTTGCCCAAACTATTGCACTTCTGGATGATCGTCTTTTGTGCCAATGGCACTTTTTGTATGGGTATCTCTACTCCAAGGTCTCCGCGGGCAACCATGATGCCATCAGCTATTTCCAGTATTTCATCCAGGTTATCCAGTGCTTCGCGCCTTTCGATTTTGGCAATTATCGCAGGGGCAGCAGCCCTTTGCCTGAAGAAACGTTTTACTTTAAGGATATCCTGGGCTTGCCTGATAAAGGACAGGGCTACAAAATCAACCTTGTGTTTCAATCCAAATGAAAGATGCCCCCAATCCTCCTTGGTAATCGAGGGCGTACTCAAATTGACAGAGGGGACATTGACACCTTTGTCCTCGCCCAAAATACCACCATCAATAATCTGGCATTTGATGTCGGTCTTTGTAGTACTGACCACGCGGAGTTCGATAGTTCCATCGGCGAGGAATATGGAGTCGCCTGGTTTTACACTCTTGGGAAGGTCGCGCAGGCCAATAGATATCTGATGCTCATCGCCTATTATCTGCTTGGTGGTGAGGACGACATAGGCATTATTCTTTAGTTCGACAACTCCATCCTTAAGTTTTCCCGTCCTGTCCTTCGGCCCTGGCAGGTCCTGCATGATGGCCAGCGGCAAACCGAGTTGCTTGGCCACTTTGCGCAGGGTTTTAATCTTAATGGCGTGCTCTTTGTGTGTGCCGTGTGAGAAGTTGATGCGTGCCACGTCCATACCAGCCTGCATCAAATCCTTAATAGCTGCTGCGGAGCTGGTGGCCGGCCCAATTGTGCAAACTATCTTGGTTCTTCTAGAGATGCTGCTTGATGCAATGTTTGACGACATGTGATTATCTTAGTAGGTTGCATACCAATTCTGGGGTATGGATGCCAACTCGTGAGCTTGCAAGCCCATTTTGCGGTACCAGGGCGTGGCATGTTTTGCGGCTATATCGCCTAGCTCCTTGAGCCTGTCAGCTACCGTGGTATTGAGAAATTTCATCCTGTCCTTCCTGTTGCGGAATTTGAGGGCATCTTGCCAGATAGCTCGGCCTCCGAGAAATCCCGAAGCGCCTGCCTGGCAAGCGAGCCCTACCTGGGTACGGAACTGGTGGTAATCCACGCCAGCACTGAGGATAACCCAGGGCGATTTAGAAGCCTGGTCAAGCTGCTGGCAAAGCTGTAATATTTCCCTCTTGTCTTTATGGTACCTCAGGTCGGCGGGGAATTCCGACTTGAGAACGTCGATGGGCAACGATGTGATCTGTCGTGCTGTCTCAATAACCAGGCCTGGTTTTTTGGCAGCGTATTCTTTTGAGCTGGCGTTTTCGCCTTTTACAGCGTAGGCTACCGGCTCGACCAGGAAGGGGATGTCGGCCTTGAGGCATTGGTGGGCTACAGCGTCGATAGTTTCTAGTTGTCTCTTAGCGGTCTTCTTTAGGTCGGGCCGATAGTAGACCAGGATTTTCACTGCTGCAGCACCCATCCGCTTTATCTTCTCCACGCTCCAGCCCTTTTGCAGCGTTGTCACTCGACCATCTGGATTGCTCCGGTATCCGGTAGCTTCGATGCTGACCAGCAGGCCAATCCACCCCGGGAGCACGCTGGAGGCGATGCATTGAGCAGCACCGTAGTTCGGGTCAAGCAAAATGGCACTGGAAAAAGGGGACAAGGACTGGCATAGGTCAAGCTTATGCTCCACCATTCCCTGGTAGTCAACTTTTTGAAGTTGCTCCTTCTCGATCATGTCTTGCAACGAGCCACGATGGTCCATGGCACATATGATGAAGATTCCGCCAGCAGTAGATAGCTGTTGCAGGCCCCTGATTTTTCCGATGCTGAGTCTTGTCATTCGATGTCCTTTGGATATGTAATGCACTAAGAATATAGCCTTTTGGCTTCAGTATATCAAGTTGGTAAGGTGCCATTGCGCAAAGACCTTGTTAAGTGTGAGCCACTTGGTGCATAATTGTATCCGTTGCTTTAAACATCGCTAGAGGAGGAACACGATGGAAGGCAAAGAAATGCCATCACCTGATCAACTGGCCAGGATGCCTATTGCGGAGAGGCAGAGGTACCTTGACGACCAATTAAGGGAGTTTGTGGCTTACGCTTA
>Ga0194126_10006286_pt1 | contig 16996 bp, 18 predicted proteins | sample TA2KigC150mmetaG_FD_148641 | JGI IMG/M metagenome (GOLD analysis project Ga0194126, IMG submission 148641) | Freshwater microbial communities from Lake Tanganyika, Tanzania - TA2015035 Kigoma Deep Cast 150m | ecosystem: Environmental > Aquatic > Freshwater > Lake | place: Tanzania: Lake... | reverse complement strand
ACTATTTCATCTGTTATAAGTGAGGTGTTTTGCTTCTAACAGTAGTCAAGTGGTATACTAACGATATGCAGACACCCACTTCTCCACAAGCAAAACGTCTTATTGTCGCGAATTGGAAAATGAATCCTGAGACGAAAAAAGAAGCAGAGATGCTCGCACGCATGTCTGTTAAGGTTGGTACAGGATTGAAACGTTCAGAATTGGTGATATGTCCGCCGTTCCCTTTCCTCGGGCTTTCCGCGTATATGCGTATGCCAAAAAGTATTTCACTTGGTGTGCAAGATGTATACCCTGAGCGCGCGGGTGCACGCACGGGAGAAGTATCACTTTCCATGGTCAAAGACATGAAAGCACGGTATGTCATTGTGGGACATTCGGAGCGTCGCGCGGAAGGGGAAACAGATATGCTGGTATCCAAAAAAGCGCGCGCGGTTATTGCTGCTGGCATGCGTCCTATTGTATGTGTTGGAGAAACATCGCGCGATGGCGATGCGAAGTATTTACGCATACTTCGTGAACAGCTTCTTGAATCTCTTGCGGGCATTTCAAAAAACAATGCGAGCATGCTTGTTGTCGCGTATGAACCTGTATGGGCAGTGGGAGCATCTGTCGCTGATAATCCGTATGAAACAGCGGAAACAGTACTTTTTATACGAAAGACACTTGCCGATATGTTTTCTGAGCGTATCGCGCTCACTATTCCTATTCTCTATGGAGGAGCGGTTTCTGATAAAAACGCTGGTGCATTTCTCGCCCATGCTGGTGTACAAGGACTTCTTCTTGGTCGTTCAGGACGTGATAGTAAACAACTGGCAGGTATCATGAAAGCTTCTGAACTCACGCCGTTTCCTTAGATATGACGCATACTATGTCTACACTTCCTTCTATCGCACGAGTAAAACAATTAAAAGGTAAACGCGTACTTATGCGTGCCGAGCTCAATGTCCCACTCATAAACGGGAAGGTGTCTGATCCGTATCGTATTCTCCAGACAATACCCACCATAACATTTTTGAAACGTGCTGGCGCAAAGGTCATTGTTATCGCGCATATTGGACGTGACCCACAAGGGACGCTTAAACCGGTTGCGCGGTATATAAATAGAAAGACAGCGATTGGGTTTGTACCAGAACTTTTTGGTCCTCGCGTGGACAAGATTATTGCTGATATGAAAAATGGATCAGCGATATTACTGGAGAATCTTCGGAGTACACAAGAAGAAGAGCATAATGATGCAGTGTTTGCGAAACGTTTAGCGTCGTATGCTGATATCTATGTGGATGATGCGTTTGGCGCCTCGCACAGAGCACATGCATCAATCGTTGGTATACCGAAGTATCTTCCTGCCTATGCGGGGATATCGTTTGCGGATGAATATGCCAATCTTTCCAAGGTACTTGATCCTCGCCATCCGTTCGCGTGTATCCTTGGTGGTGCCAAGTTTGAAACGAAAATGCCACTTCTTAAAAAATATGTGGATATTGCTGACGCGATATACGTTGGTGGTGCCCTTGGGAATACCCTTCTTAAAGCACAAGGATATGAAGTTGGTCGTTCTGTTGCCGAAGACGTGAGGGGAGCAAAAGCACTTGCGGAACATCCACGTATTCATGTGCCACTTGATGTTCTTGTAGAAAAGAGAGACAAGACGACGACAGTGCGTCTTGTGGGAGAGATTATGGCGAGTGACTGTATTATTGATATTGGACCAGAGACTGCGGCGTATTGGGCGGAAGAATTGCAGTCGGCAAAAGAAATCCTTATGAACGGCCCGATGGGGTTTTATGAGCGCGGGTATGTTGACGGTACAAAACTCCTTCTCACTGGTATTGCAAAAAGTGCCGCGCGTTCCACCATCGGTGGCGGCGATACGGTCGCGCTCGCGCGCTCCCTTCACATGGAAAAGCGTTTCACATTCGTCTCCACAGCGGGGGGTGCAATGCTTGATTTTCTCGCGAATGATACCTTGCCTGGCGTGGATGCGATTGTAAAAAATGAGAGACGGTAAGTTGAAAACAGTAAACGATGAACTATGAACGATGAAAAACAAAAACTGGCCATGATATGGCCAGTCCGTTTTATTTTCTAATCATTGCAATAACCGCCTGTGCGACATTGCTGTTACCCTCGCTCTGTTTGAGGACGTCAAGCATTTCGGGGACGCTGAGTGTCTCCCAAGAGATTCGTTCGACAACCGCCTGTGCGACATCGTCATCACCCTCGCTCTGTTTGAGGACGTCAAGCATTTCGGGGACGCTGAGTGTCTCCCAAGAGATTCGTTCGACAACCGCCTGTGCGACACGCCAGTTTCCCTTGCTCTGCTTGAGTACATCAAGCATTTCGGGGACGCTGAGTTTGCCCGTTGCGATAATAGGCAGAGCGTATTCTTTTTTTAACATGATTCATTATTTAAATTATCAAGAACAGCACTTTTTCTTTATACACTATTCACAACATTTGTCAAATATTTCGACATGAAGCGCTCATGCTGGTATACTCTCTTGCATGTCATCTTCAAAAACGTACCGCCTTGCCGATGTGCCCGAATCATTACCCGACGGACTTTCTGGTTTTCCACGGCTTGTTGCCACACTCCTCTATAACCGTGGCATCATCGACAACAATGAAGCGGAGCGTTTTCTTAACCCAGACTGGGAGCGCGATACGCATGACCCATTTCTTCTCAAGGATATGGACAAGGCGGTTTCACGTATTTGGACAGCGATGGAAAACGGTGAGAAGATTCTTGTGTATACCGACTATGATGCGGACGGTATTCCAGGTGGGGTGATATTGCGTGACTTGTTTGCCAAGCTTGGATACACAAACGTTGAGCACTATATGCCTCATCGCCACGATGAAGGGTATGGACTCAATGCGGAAGCGATTGAAGAATTCACTACGAAGGGCGTACGACTTATCATCACGGTTGATTGTGGGATTACTGATGTGGCGCATGTTGCTCGTGCTCATGAACTCGGTATGGATGTGATTGTAACAGATCATCATTTGCCCGGTGAAACATTGCCACCTGCGTATGCCGTCGTTGACCCAAAACGTATTGATGATACCTATCCCGACGATATGCTCTGTGGTGCCGGACTCGCATTCAAACTCGCGCAAGCAATTCTTATACAAGGACGAGAACAAGGTGTTGTTACTGTATCCGAAGGGTGGGAGAAGTGGCTTCTTGACATGGTGAGTATCGCGACAGTTGCGGACATGGTACCGCTCCTCAAAGAAAACAGAACGCTTGCGCATTTTGGTATGAAGGTGCTTCGCAAAAGCGGACGTCCCGGACTTCGCGCGCTTCTTGCCGGCGCGAAGACTCTTCAAGACAAACTCACTGAAGATGATATTGGGTTCGCTATTGCGCCACGTATCAATGCAGCGAGCCGCATGGAACATCCTGATATTGCATTTACACTGCTCTCAACGCCAAATAGAGAAGAAGGAGAACGCATCGCGATGCACTTGGAAGGATTGAACGCTGAACGCAAATCACTTATCGCACGTATTGCCAAAGAAGCACATGCGATGATTCGCGCGCGTGATGTCGGTGACGTTATTGTGCTCGGGGACCCGTCGTGGCGTGTGGGAGTGCTTGGTATTGCTGCGAATAATTTGATGGAACACTATGGTAAGCCGGTGTTTCTTTGGGGACGTGAAGGTGCGGAAATGATACGTGGTTCTGCGCGGTCTGATGGCACGGTCAATCTTGTTGAACTTATGTCCGCATTTCCTAAGGGGACACTTGTTGATTCAGGGGGGCATGCGCTCTCCGGTGGATTTTCTCTCGCATTTGACGCCGTGCATACCTTTGCTGATGTGGTGAATACGACGTACGGAGCAATGCGAGGTGAGCGAGCAGTTGATGAGCGGATTATTGACGCGATACTTTCTATTGATGATGTCCATAATGAAACGTACGGACACATTGCGCGCTTGGCGCCGTTTGGTATGGGTAATCCAAAGCCGTTATTTATTTTTCAAGACGTTATCCTTGATGATGTGATTGTCTTTGGTAAAGGGAAAGACCATCTCAAGCTCGTTACGCATGACATATTGGGGAGGACTGTTGAGGCGATTGCGTTTTTTGCGACACCTGACTCATTTGGTGATATGACACTCGTCTCTGGTATGCGCGTGAATATCATCGCATCCATTGAAGAGTCATGGTTTCGTAATCGTCGGGATCTCCGCTTGCGTGTGGAGGATGTGAAAGTCTGCGCATAAACATAAAAAGAGAAAATTAAAAACAAAAAACCGCTCTGAAATACGAGCGATTTTTTATACATATTTCATGTTTCGTTTTCCATTTTTCAGCTTGTACGGTATCATAAAGACCATGGCTACAGAAAAAATGAATGTTGATATCGTGATGTACACGGATGGAGGTGCGCGGGGGAATCCGGGTCCCGCTGGAGCTGGTGCGTATGTCACTGACGGAGAGGGGTATGTGCTTGCTGAAGTGTCTGTGTACTTGGGGGAGAAGACGAACAATTGGGCAGAGTATCAAGCGATTGTTCTTGGGCTTGAGAAATTGCACACACTCTATGGGAAGGCACTTTCCGATATGCATATTGTTATACGCATGGACAGCGAACTTGTTGTGCGCCAACTCCATGGTATCTATAAAGTGAAACACCCAGAACTCAAGGTGCAGTGTGAAAAAGTACGCGACCTCCTTGAGACGCTCAGTCATGTTGATATTATGCATGTGCGTCGCGAGTACAATAAAGACGCGGACAGATTGGCGAATGAGGCGATGGATCGTGGTAACTAGTTCCTAGTCTCTAGTTTCTGGTAACTTGTTGGTGATGCTGTTTATTTGTTGGAGCAATCATTTTTTCGCATACTATTATGTGTAAGTCGTAGATAAAAATATATACACAACATTATCTGTATGAATCAGCAACCAGATACAAGTAACCAGTAACTATCGTATGCATCCTTCGCATGTGCTGACTCTCATCATGCTTGGTTTTACGGGCGGTGTTCTTGTGCGGTCGTTTTTTGTTATTGATTGGTATGGGGTTATATTTCTCCTTCTTCTCGGTTTTGTTTGCGCGGTGCTGTCGCGTATGTCAGAGACATCACGTATGGCACTTGCGACAAGTATCGTGCTTATTGCAAGCGCATGTGGCATTGCTCGTTACCATATCCTTGATACGTCGGCTGATAGAGAGGCGTACAATTCTTGCATTGGCGTGATGTGCACGATTGATGCGATTGTTGTCAGAGAGCCAGATGTCCGTGAGAATAACACACGACTGACACTTGAGATAATGGACGAAGACGGACACCGTTTCACACGCGGACGTATACTCGCATATGTCGATCGGTATCCAGCATATCACTATGGCGATGTGCTTCGTTTCACAGGAGAACTTTCACTTCCTGAATCATTCGCGTCTGATGATACGGGGAGAGTATTTGATTATCCCGCATACTTGCGCAAGGACGGCATTGCGTATCAAGCATTTCGTCCGACACTTGAGATGACAGATGAGCATGCGGGCAATCCTGTATATACATTTATTCTCGGTATGAAAGAGTCGTTTCTCGCCGGACTTTCGCGCGCTCTTCCCGAGCCAGAATCATCGCTCGCGGGAGGGCTTATCGTTGGTGCCAAACGCGCGCTTGGGGAAACACTTTTGAATGATTTTCGTATTGCGGGTGTCGTACATTTGGTCGTACTTTCTGGATATAATGTGACGATTGTTGCCGAAGCGGCGATGCGGGCACTCGCGTTTTTACCTGTGGCATTTGCTTCATCTGTTGGCGCAATAGGTATTGTTGTATTTGCACTTATGACGGGAGCTAGCGCGACTGTTGTGCGTGCTTCGCTCATGGCACTTCTCGTCATTCTTGCACGGCGCATTGGCCGTCCTCATGCGATGGAGCGTGGACTCATGATTGCGGGTGTGCTGATGGTTGCGCACAATCCATTCATTCTTGTATTTGATGCGTCTTTTCAATTATCATTTCTCGCAACGCTTGCGCTTGTTCTCGTTGTTCCTATCATTGAACCATATCTTTCACGTATTCCTGAACGGTTTGGTTTGCGCGAGATTGTTGCCACGACACTTGCAACACAATTTTTTGTCTTACCATTTATTATGTATCTGATGGGAGATGTTTCACTCGTTGCATTGCTTACGAATGTGCTTATTCTCGGTGTGGTACCCGCAGCGATGTTTTTTGGTTTTGTTGGTGGTATCGCGGGCATGGGAGGAACAACACTGGGTATTGTTCTTGCGACGCCTGCGTATGTCATACTCGCGTATATGCTTGGTGTTGTGGGCATCCTCGCGCATGTTCCGTTTGCAACCTTCCATATTCCTGCTTTTCCTTTCGGTGTTGTTATATTGGTATATGTATTGTATGCATATGCGATATATATGTTGGGTAAAAGACGTGTGGGTCTATATGAAGAAAGATATTGACCACGTGAGAAAAAGGGTGTACTGTTGCGAGAGAAGTTTTTCGTTATCAAAAAAAAGGAAGAAATGAAAAAGAAAAAAGTAGAACCGTTTTTGGTTCTGGGACCCGTCCTGCTTGGGCCAGTCCTTCCCGATGTATATCCAAGTACTTCGTGGCGCATGCGCCCGGAGGTCAAAGAAATAGTAAAGTGTATTGCAGGGCTCCCTCTTCCTGAATATTCTTTGGTTGACGTCTGCTTCATAAGGAAAGAAGATGTATTACATTTTTGTGAAGCAGAGGACATGTCCATGTTGGACATGTGCATGTATGTCATCAATCATTGCAGAGATGAGGGCGGAACATTGTGTCCCTATCAGTTATGGACGCAATTTGCTTCGGCATACATGGATGCACGCATCCGTATGCCAGAGTATGTATCTCTCATTGCTCCCGACTTACCTGTCCCCACGAACGCTTTTCGTGGAATTGGGGTTGCATACACACACTACAATCTCGCATGGCGGAGATGTTCATGCGGAGAGATAAAACCACTTCTCCCGAATTTTGGAAGGATGGCGAGCACACTCGCCTATGTGTGCGTGCGGAAAGAATTACCTTCAGGGTTACCTCGACTTCTCGAAGAATAATCATGCAAAGCGGACAGGTGTCCGCTTTTTTTTGTCCATAGTGTAGATGTGTCGTGATACAATAATCACATGTCATACATGTCTCAACATCGACGGCCCGTTGTTCTCGGTGCATTCTTTTTCATGACGATAATGATATGGATTGTTGTGTGGCATAGCTCGCGTACAGCACTGACACTTACCGTACTTGATGTAGGACAAGGGGATGCACTACTTATTCAGTACGCAGGAAAACAAATACTCATTGATGGTGGAAAAAGTGGTGCAGTACTGTCCGGACTCGGTAAGTCCATGCCGTTTTGGGATAGGTCGCTTGATGTGGTCATTGCGACACATCCAGATGCCGACCATATCGGTGGACTGCCCGAGGTGCTTGCGCGATATGACGTAGGGATGGTGATTGAATCGGGTAATGTGTCCGACACGGCGGTATATAAAGAGTTTGAGAATGACATTGACGCGGAATGGGCGACACACGTCATTGGTCGAAGCGGAACGATTGTCCGTCTGGGGGATGATGCATATCTGGAAATTCTTTTTCCCGATAGGACATCCGAAGAAGTCGCACAGTGGGAGAGCAACATGGCGTCGCTTGTGGTGCGACTCGTGCATGGGACATCCGTGGCGATACTTACTGGTGATGCACCTGATGATGTGGAAGACTATCTTGTTGGTGTATATGGCAATGCACTCGTTGCTGACGTGCTCAAAGTTGGGCACCATGGCTCCAAGACATCCACGTCGCCCGCATTTCTTGCATCCGTTCTCCCCGCGTACGTGGCGATATCGGTGGGGTGTGATAATACGTATGGACATCCGAGTGCTGATGTTGTCAGTAGTCTCAAAAGCGTTGGCGCGATAGTAAGTAATACTTGTGAAGAGGGGACGATTGTCTATGAAAGTGAAGGGAAGGGGTTTGTTCGGAAGTGAAAAATAAAAAACGCGTTCTGTTCATTGAATGGTTTACGCGTTTGTTGTTTACGAAATATACAATATGATAAACAAAATTTCCGGACACATGTCCGGAAATAGTTATTTGATAGACTCTCGTCTATCTTTCATTTGTTTTTCTATTTTGTCTCGCACATACTTGAGACGTTCTTGTTCTCCTTTGATAATTTTGAAAATGTGTCCGGCCAGTTCTTCTTGATGGCTGGGCAAAGATTTCATACAGTCTCCAATGACTTCTCTCACAGTCTTTTTCATCTCTGCAGACCCTTTGATGATATCCAGACTTATCTCGAGCCTATGCTTATAGTTCGAGCTATCAAGATCAGGTATGTAATCTGTTTTGAATACAAAAGGAGACTTATCAACAAAACAGAAAACATAGCGGACGGGGCGATTTCCTTTCTGTTTTTCTTTTCGGGATAAGAATTTTTCTCCAGAATAAAGAGAAGAATAGGAAATATTTTCGCGTTCCTCCTCAAATTGCCTCGCGCACTCATGGATGAGCCGGATGAGTGTTTCCGTATTTGACTCCGAAATTCCCGAGAGGATTTCAGGCGCTTTTTTTGCTCGTTTTACAAGACTTTCTGCTAACTGTAGTTGCTTTTCGCAGATTTGTATCTCCACGTCAACTTCTCTCGCGAGAGCAGAAAGGTTTTTGATATAGGAAACAGTATGATGTTTCTCGAATAAAAAATACAGTCTGAAAAATGCCACACCCGCAACAATCCCGAGTATTATTGATATACCGATGTTCATCTCCGAGAAAAACATCGCTATAACACACACAATGATAAATATCCAAAAAAATACATATTTTTTTTCCAGCGTCTTTTTTGCTGCGAGAACAGATTTCTCATAAGATGCTACATGCATGTTGTGCTCCTTTTTATTGTTGGTAGAACTGTTTATCTTTCTTATATAGGAAGACGTGAGTATTGTCAATCAAACAAACCGCGCGAACATATGTTCGCGCGGTTTGTTTGATTGTGGTGATTATGCCAAGTGTTTATTTGCTTTGAGACAACGGGTACAGATTTCAATGCGGGTACCGTCCTGTTTTGTTGCCCGTTGCAAATTCGCCTGACGGCGTTTGGTGCCCGTCGAGTTGAATTTGGTGGCACGAGTACGGTTGGAGTAGCCTCCCGCCGTCTTTGATCCCTTGCCACATGTTGTGCATGTCTTTGCCATAGTGTTGTGTATCCTAGCAAAGAGATGACCTTATGTCAATCAATTACGTGGGATGACAGATATATCGTTATGGGAAATATTCATTTTATACAAAAGTTCGTAGTTCTTAGTTTGTAGTTCGTAGGACAGACGCGGAACTTACGCGGATACACGCGGATCAAACGCGCCTACCCTGAACCTTACATGGTGCAGGGGGATGGCGTAAAACTGATGCGGAAGAAGGCGAAGTTCTCAGAGGCGAAGTTGCTCTCAGAATGTAGTAGTCCGTAGAAAATTATTGAGGGTTGGTTTTCTCTATCAACATTTTATTGGCTATGAAGTACGAACTTATACAAATGTACGAATACTACTAAATCTAGACGGTTGTTTCAGGAAGTCCGTGTTCGTATGTTCGTACTCGTTCGTACTTCGTAGCCCATCCCATAATTCTTAATTCATTATTCATCGTTCACGTTTATGATATACTATTCTTTATGATTGAATCACTTGAAATCATCTTTGGCGTTGCCGTGCTTATTATGTCCGTTGTTGCGCATGAAGTATCGCATGGGTATGTTGCAGCACTGCTTGGTGACCCGACGGCGCGTATGGCGGGACGTTTGACGCTCAACCCAATCAAACACATCGACCCCATAGGTTCGGTTGTGGTGCCGTTTATCTCATATATGATGGGCGGATTTATTTTTGGCTGGGCAAAACCAGTCCCTTACAACCCATACAACTTGCGCAATCAACGCACGGGTCCTGCTCTCGTGGCGATTGCTGGTCCTGCAATCAATCTTTTTCTCGCGCTTGTTTTTGGTTTGGCACTTCGTTATGCGACCGAACTTGGTTTTGCGTCTGAAGCGTTTATGTCTATTGGCGCGTTGGTGGTGTATATCAATATCCTTCTTGCGGTGTTTAATTTGATTCCCATCCCTCCCCTTGATGGGTCAAAAGTACTGTATGCTATTCTTCCTATGAAATGGCTTCATGTCATGGAATACATGGAACGATACTCTTTTCTTTTCGTATTGTTATTTGTTTTCTTCCTCTGGCGGTTCATTCTCCCCATTGTGTTTTTCCTTTTTTCGCTTATTACAGGAATGGCGTTGTGAGAAAAGAGTATATAGGAGATAGGTTAGAGGAAATGAAGGACGATAATACAGCAAATATTTTTTTGTTTCTATATTTGAAATCATCGTACTATATGGTGCGCATGGTTGATGGTAACTGACAACACACACTTGTTCTGAGAACTGTTTTGCTTTGAAAACAGAGAGCCGCGTTTCTTTCGCGACGTTTTGCATTCGTTTCGCATAGTTTCCGCGTAGGTTCCGCGACCTTTTACGTTTGATCCGCGTCAAAGCGCTTGCGCTTTTGGGGGCTTTCGTGTATAGTGCTTCCCACATGCGGTCATTGACCGTTTTCATATATATGCCGACAATCAATCAACTCGTTAAAAAGAATCGTAAAAGCCCCGTCAAGAAAAGCAAGACGGTTGCTTTGACACGTGGGTTTAACACCATCAAGAACCGTCCTGTGTATTATCCCGCGCCGTTTAAGCGTGGTGTATGCACCAAGGTAACTACCACGACTCCCAAAAAGCCAAACTCAGCACTCCGTAAGATTGCCCGTGTTCGTCTTACGAATGGATTGGAAGTAACGGCGTATGTTCCGGGAATGGGACATAACCTTCAAGAGCACTCAGTCGTTGTGCTTCGTGGTGGTCGCGTGAAAGACCTTACGGGAGTTCGCTACACTATTGTGCGCGGTGTTCTTGACGCTTCTGGAGTTGATAAGCGTCGCAAGAGCCGTTCTCGTTACGGTGCGAAAAAGCCAAAATAACAGACGAGTTGTAAGTGTTCAGTTACAAGTCTCAAGAAGGCGAACACTGAAAGCATCATTTTTTATCCTATATTCCTATGCGTCATCCTCACAAAAAACGTCCAGAACCAAAGGCCGACCGTAAGTATGGCTCTGTTACGGTATCTAAGTTTATCAATGCACTGATGTTTGATGGTAAAAAGAGCGTTGCCGAGCGTGTCGTGTACGATGCGTTTGATGAAATTGTCAAAAAAGACGCTGGTGCAAAACCGCTCGAAGTCTTTGAAGGTGCAATACGCAATGTTGGTCCATCCATGGAAGTCCGCTCCCGTCGTATTGGAGGAGCAAATTATGCTGTTCCACGTCCTGTGCAACCAAATCGTCGTCAGGCACTTGCATTCCGTTGGATCCTTGAAGCTGCGCGCAAGAAGAGTGGTTCACCAATGGCTGTCCGTCTTGCCAATGAGCTTATTGCCGCGAACAAAGAAGAAGGAGAGGCAATCGCCAAGCGCGACAACGTGCACAAGATGGCAGAAGCAAACAAAGCCTTTGCGCACTTTGCACAGAATTAGGAGATTAGGAGATTAAAGATTAAGAGATTAGGAAAAAAACGAAGATAAAAAGTGCGGCGGGGTAAACCCCGCCGCACTTTCCGTATGTATGTATACAAAATAAAAGCGAGCATGAGACGACCCGCTTTGTTACGATTGATTCCCAATACCTCGATGCTCTGCATTGGGGTTCTTCATTTAATCAACTTGAAAAAGAGCAACGATATCTCTCGTTTCCTCGTTTATGCCATTAGTGTCAGCTGGTATCTTATCCAGAAGCATCCTTAATGTTCTACGTTTGCTCCGCGGACTTTCGCGTCCTCGCGCTTGCATAATGCGCCAATTTACACTATAGTGTTGCCAAACGGCCGAACGGCTTTTTTATTTATCTTTTGGCAGTTTTATCGTTAATCGTTTATCGTTTGTATCACATTTATGGAACGGGATTATCCTCTTGAGAAAGTACGCAACTTCGGTATCATCGCCCACATTGACGCGGGCAAGACGACCGTATCTGAGCGTATTCTTTTTTATACGGGCGTATCACACAAAATCGGTGAAGTACACGAAGGTGCGGCAGTCATGGACTGGATGGAGCAAGAACAGGAGCGCGGTATCACCATCACGTCTGCGGCGACAACATGTTTTTGGACACCGACATACGATAAGGGCGATGCCACACGCAAACATCGTTTCAATATTATTGATACCCCAGGGCACGTTGACTTCACTGTTGAGGTAGAACGCTCACTCAAAGTGCTTGACGGTGGTGTTGTTGTATTTGACGGTGTTGCTGGTGTAGAGCCTCAATCCGAAACCGTGTGGCGTCAAGCGGACAAATACAAAGTGCCTCGCATGTGCTTCATCAATAAACTTGACCGCACAGGTGCTTCATTTGAACGTTCGTTCAAATCAATCCTTGACCGTTTGACGAAAAAAGCAGTTCGCTTCCAAATCCCCATGGGGGAAGAAGATCAGCATGTAGGTGTTGTTGATCTCCTCAAGATGAAGGCGTATTACTTTGAAGGAGAGATGGGAAGTGTCGTTCGCGAAGATGAAATCCCCGAACAGTATCGTGAAGATGCTGAACTTTTTCACAATGAACTCGTGGAGGCAATCGTGGAACACGATGAGCAAGCGATGAATGACTTTCTTGAAGGAAAAGAAATCTCCATTGAAACGCTTAAAACCCTTACACGCAAAGCAGTTCTCGCAAGTGAACTCGTCCCTGTTTTTACGGGTACTGCACTAAAAAATAAGGGCGTACAACTTCTTCTTGATGCTGTTGTTGACTATTTGCCCTCCCCGACTGATATTCCTGCTATTCCGGGTGTAAATCCAAAAACAGGTGCAGAAGAAGAACGTCATGCTTCTGATACCGAGCCGTTTGCTGCACTCGCGTTCAAGCTTGCCGTGGACCCGTTTGTTGGACAACTGACGTTCTTCCGCGTGTATTCGGGAACGCTTGAAGCAGGTTCGTATGTGTACAATCCTCGCACAGGTAACAAAGAGCGTATCGGTCGTATTCTCCGCATGCATGCCAATGACCGTGAAGATGTAAAGAAAGTCTTTGCGGGAGAAATCGCTGCCGCTGTTGGACTCAAAGATGTGCGTACAGGTGATACCTTGTGTGATGAACATCACGAGGTGCTTCTTGAGGGTATTGAGTTTCCCAAGCCGGTTGTTGACTTGAAGATTGAGCCCAAGACCAAAGCAGACCAAGAAAAGATGGGACTCGCACTTTCTCGTCTCGCCCAAGAGGACCCGACATTCAAAGTGTCCACCGATCCCGAAACGCTGGAGACAATTATTTCTGGCATGGGCGAACTTCACCTTGATATTATCGTGGACCGTATGAAGCGCGAATTTAAAGTGGAAGCAAATGTAGGCAAACCACAAGTCGCGTATCGTGAGACCATCACCATGCCGTCTGAATCAGAAGTGAAATACATCAAACAAACAGGAGGTCGTGGACAATACGGACACGTCAAGATTCGTATGAAACCGATGGTTCGTTTGACCGAAGAACAGATTGCAGACTTGCCAAAGAACGTGAAGCGCTATGAAGGGTTTGAATTCGTCAATGCTATCAAAGGAGGTGTCATTCCTCAGGAATATATTCCTGCATGTGAAAAAGGATTTAAAGAATCTCTTGAAAAAGGTGTGGTCGCGGGGTTCCCCATGGCGGATATTTCCGTGGAGCTCTATGATGGTTCGTATCACGATGTAGACTCATCGGAAATCGCGTTCAAGATTGCGGCATCACAAGCGTTTCAAGAAGCAGCACAGCGTGCCAAACCGGTACTCCTTGAGCCAGTCATGAAAGTTGAAGTTGTTACGCCGGATAAATTTATGGGAGATGTTACTGGTAACCTCTCGTCCAAGCGCGGACAGGTGGAAGGTACCGAAGACCGTGGTATGAGTAAAGCCGTACGCGCCGCAGTACCATTGTCGGAAATGTTTGGATACATGACACAACTTCGCAGTATGACCGAAGGTCGCGCAAGCTTCACCATGGAGTTTTCACACTATGCACCCGTCCCCAACAATATTGCCGAGGAGGTTGTGTCAAAGCGAAAGTAGGATGCGAGAATCACGAATAATACAGAAGTAAGAAGAAAATAACTACACACAGTGCGGGCATACATGCCCGCGCTGTGTGTAGTTATTTTCTTTATTCATTTCCGCACAGAGAATGGGTTGCAAAAGGATAGTATTTTTGTATCCGCATAAGTTCCGTAACCACCCGCATTTGATCCGCATAGTTTCCGCGTCAAAACGCTTGCGCAAATGCGGTGGCTCTGGTAGGATAGTGCTACCGCATTGGTGGGCGTATTTTTGTATGCTCCCAACTTGTCGGCTTATTTATTCATCGATAGCCGCTACGATCGGACCGTGCTCTCGCGCCGGATCGTAGCGGGTATTCACACACATTTTTCGTATGGCAGAAACATTCGATCGTTCCAAGCCGCACGTCAACGTGGGTACCATCGGTCACGTCGACCACGGCAAGACCACGCTCACCGCGGCAATCCTTCACTCGCTCAATCTTGCGGGAAAGAAGGTTAAACTCGAAGATGTCGGTTCCATCGACAACGCGCCCGAAGAACGCGAGCGCGGTATTACCATTTCGCTTCACCATAGCGAATACGAGTCTGATACCCGTCACTACGCGCACATTGACGCGCCGGGACACGCCGACTATATCAAGAACATGATTACCGGTGCCGCCCAAATGGACGGAGCTGTACTCGTTGTTGCCGCGACTGACGGTGTTATGCCCCAGACTCGCGAACACATCCTTCTTGCACACCAAGTTGGTGTTCCGAAAATCATTGTCTTCTTGAACAAGATTGACATGGTTGATGATCCGGACCTTATTGACCTCGTGGAAGAAGAAGTTCGTGAACTTCTCACCAAGAATCACTATGACGGCGCGAATGCTCCGGTTATCCGTGGTTCTGGACTCAAGGCTCTTGAAGGCACCTCTCCTGACGATGAACACGTCAAGAAAGTGCTTTCTCTTATTGATGCTCTTGATACATACATTCCTGAACCGGTACGCGAAACGGACAAGCCGTTCCTTATGCCGATTGAAGATATCTTTTCAATCGAAGGTCGTGGCACCGTTGTTACTGGTCGTATTGAACGTGGTATCATCAAGGTTGGTAGTGAAGTTGAGATTGTGGGTATCAAAGATACTACAAAAACAACCGTTACTGGTATTGAAATGTTCAACAAGTCTCTTGACCAAGGTCAAGCAGGCGACAATGCGGGAGTTCTTCTCCGCGGTACCAAGAAAGATGATATCCACCGTGGTCAAGTGCTTGCTGCTACGGGAAGCGTTACTCCGCACACAGAATTTGAAGCGGAAGTATACGTTCTCAAGAAGGAAGAAGGAGGTCGTCACACGCCATTCTTCTCTGGTTACAAGCCACAGTTCTATATCCGTACAACGGACGTAACGGGTGACGTGAAGCTCGCTGATGGTGTAGAAATGGTTATGCCTGGCGACACCGTAACCTTCAAGGTCAAACTTGTTGCACCGGTCGCTCTTGAAGCACAGCAGCGTTTTGCTATCCGTGAAGGTGGCAAGACCGTTGGCGCCGGCGTCGTGACGAAAGTCATCGCCTAATACACGCTCTTCCTTGTAAGGGAAGAACGTATAGTACATTCACAATGACAGCAACCGACACACAAGAAAAGAAAGCGACCAAGACCGATACCCCGTCGCGTTTGCGCATTCGTGTGCGCGCGTATGAGAGTAAGGTGCTGGACGCGTCTGTGAAGCAGATTATTGACACCGCGATGCGCTATGACGCGACTGTTGCGGGTCCGATTCCTCTGCCCACAGGCACCAAGAAATATACCGTCAATCGTTCCACGTTTGTCCACAAGGACGCGCGAGAGCAGTTCGAGATGCGGGTGCACAAACGCTTGATTGACATCGTCAATCCGACACCGAAAGTTGTTGAAGCGTTGACATCCCTCTCCCTCCCTTCAGGAGTGAGCGTGGATGTGAAGATGCAATAATATTGCGCTTTACTATTGTACGGGTTCGCGTCCCCGAGGTGTTACTTCGGGGACGTCATACCCGGTCAATATCGGCACCATCTGATAAAGAGATGGGAACATACGAATGATGTGCGTGAATAGATACGCCGTCAGCCGTAGGGTTTTGTGTGTACTTTGAAATAGGAATGAGAGATGAGAAGGCAGAAATTCAAAATTACGATACTCATGTCTTCATATTTCTCATTTCTTGATTTGACTTTCCATTCCGAAAAGGGTAGTATCGGGAAACGTATTAGAAAGTTGTCAGTTGCTAGTACGGTATACACCCTAAAGGGTGTTACGGTATTTAAGACGCTGATTTAAAAAGTTTTCATTTTCATCATACTAACCTCCTAACCTCCTAATTTACTAACATACTTACTATGAAATTCATCCTCGGCACAAAAGAATCCATGTCCCAAATCTTCCGTGAGGACGGAACCGTTGTTCCTGTTACTGCTGTTGTAGCAACGCCCGTAACGGTAACACATGTTCGTACAACGGAGAAAGACGGCTATACTGCCGTTCAAGTCGGTATGGGAGAACAAAAGAAGTCTCGCATCAGTAAAGCCGAGGCAGGTCACTTAGGTGATTTGGGACCGTTCAAAGAACTTCGTGAATTTCGTATGGATGATGTCTCTGGTTTTGAAAAAGGTGCAACCTTGTATGTTTCCACGTTTGCTCCAGGCGACAAAGTGCAAGTTTCGGGTGTTTCCAAAGGAAAAGGGTTTCAAGGTGTCGTGAAGCGCCATGGTTTCGCCGGAGGTCCACGCACACACGGTCAAAAGCACTCTGAACGCAAGCCAGGTTCTATTGGTTCTGGTGGTATCCAACGTGTGTTCAAAGGTTTGCGCATGGCAGGACGTATGGGTT